>Ga0206679_10003368_pt1 | contig 12314 bp, 9 predicted proteins | sample M110012015metaG_FD_155464 | JGI IMG/M metagenome (GOLD analysis project Ga0206679, IMG submission 155464) | Ammonia-oxidizing marine archaeal communities from Monterey Bay, California, United States - M1 100m 12015 | ecosystem: Environmental > Aquatic > Marine > Intertidal zone | place: USA... | reverse complement strand
ACTCCTACTCTTGAAAATGCAATAACAAAACCCAATATCAGCATGAATAAAGACCAGATTACTTTATGCTTATTTCTTTGCGGCATAAAAGCAAATAAGAGTATCGTTATAACAACAAAAGTAGCTATAGAATGTCCTGACGGAAAAGATGAGTTTCCAGAAAGGGTTCTACCTATAATTACAAAACTCTCATTATCAAATATTGCTGCTGGCCTTGGCATTGCAAATAGTTTTTTTAATGTAGCTGACACTACTAATGATAAGATAGCAGAAGTTAATAACGCTTCCCAAAGTTTAGGAGCATAGATAATAAAAACAGTTAACAGTGGAAAAAATATTAGCACATCACCTAATTGAGTTAGGTTAAACTGTAGGTTTGGAAATTCGGATAGCTTTCCATTGAGATAGAGAAATAAATCTTTTTGAATATTTACATATCCATCAATAAAGTTCTCACTCTCATTAAAAAGAAAAAAATAAACAGCTAATAAAAACAACAAGAAAAAAGGAGGAATCAATAAACCTAACTTCACATTCATAAAATTATCAGCCACATTCCTATTTAACTTAGAACTATTTAACATGTGTATTTTTGGCAAAACAATTTTTAGGATTTATAGCAAACAAGGTTACATTCATAAAAGCAAAGTTAAAAAAAAAGCCCACACAAATGTGCGGGCTTTTTACTATAGATTAGAATTCGATTATTTTGCGAATTTCTTGTATTTATTTTTGAATTTATCAATTCTACCAGCAGTATCAATAAGTTTTGCTTTACCAGTATAAAAAGGATGAGAGTCAGAAGAAATCTCCATTTTTACTAATGGGTATTCATTACCGTCTTCCCACTTAATCGTATCGTTAGTTTCAATACAAGACTTAGTTAAAATTGCAAACTCTGTTGACATATCTTTAAATATGCAAAATCTGTAATTATCTGGGTGTATGTCTTTTCTCATAATTGTATCTTCTTAAATTAGGGCTGCAAAAATAGAAAGTTTTCTGTAATCAGCAACACTAATTAGTAAATATTATAAATTTAAATCGTTTAGCAAGGTGTTGGTCGCTTTTACCCCTACAGCTGATGCTTGTAACTGACTTAATTCTGCCTCATCCAAGTTGATTTCAACTATCTTTTCTATTCCGTTTTTACCCAAGATAACGGGTACACCAATGCATAAATCATTCAAACCAAATTCTCCTTTCAACAATACTGAACAAGGGAACATTTTTTGTTGATCACAGGCAATTGCTTGCACCAAGCTGCTTACTGCAGCACCTGGAGCATACCAAGCTGAAGTACCTAGCATTCCTGTTAATGTAGCCCCACCAACCTTAGTGTCTTCCAATACTTTTTGTAATCTTTCAGTAAGCAAGAATTCTGAAATTCTTACTGAATTTCTAGTTGCTAATCTTGTTAAAGGCACCATTCCTTTATCAGAATGACCACCAATCACCATACCATCAATATCAGACATTGGACATTCCATTGCCTCAGCCAAACGATACTGGAATCTTGCAGAATCCAAAGCACCACCCATTCCAATAATTCTGTTTTTTGGCAAACCAGTTACTTTATGCGTTAAATAAGTCATAGTATCCATAGGATTACTTACAATGATTAAAATAACATCAGGAGAATATTTAATTAATTGCTCAGAAACAGACTTTACAATCCCTGCATTAATCCCAATTAATTCCTCTCTTGTCATTCCTGGTTTTCTTGGAATTCCTGAAGTAATAACTGCAATATTACTTCCTGCAGTTTTAGCATAATCGTTAGTTGAACCTGTAATTTTAGTATCAAAACCGTTTAAAGATGCAGTTTGCATTAAGTCCATTGCTTTTCCTTCAGCAAAGTTTTCTTTAATATCAACTAACACTACTTCTGAAGCAAAGTTTTTTATCGCGATATATTCCGCACAACTTGCTCCTACTGCACCTGCTCCTACTACTGTAACTTTCATTCTTTAATTTATTTGGTTGTTTTCTTTAATTTGTTTTTAAAACTTATGCATCAATATTAGCATACTTAGCATTTGCTTCAATAAAGGCTCTCCTTGGTGGAACTTCATCCCCCATTAACATAGAGAATACTCTATCCGCTTCTACTGCATTATCAATTGTAACTTGTTTAAGCGTTCTGTATTCAGGGTTCAAAGTAGTATCCCAAAGCTGTGAAGCATTCATTTCCCCTAAACCTTTATACCTTTGTATCATTACATTCACATCCTTCCCTCCTTTCATTTCTCTAATCATCATATCTCTCTGATCCTCATCCCAGCAATATCTATGATCCTTTCCTCTTTTCAATAAGTATAAAGGTGGAGTTGCAATATAAACAAACCCTTGTTCAATAAGTGGTTTTAAGAAACGGAAGAAGAATGTTAATAATAAAGTTGCAATATGACTTCCATCAATATCCGCATCCGTCATGACTACTACTTTATGGTATCTTAATTTTTCAATGTTTAATTCTCTTTCATCATCAACAGTACCAATAGAAACACCAAGTGCTTTAAACATACTCTTGATCTCCTCATTTTCAAAAACCTTATGCTGCATAGCCTTCTCAACATTTAAGATTTTCCCTCTAAGTGGTAGAATTGCTTGAAAATGTCTATCTCTTCCTTGTTTTGCAGTCCCGCCTGCAGAATCTCCCTCAACCAAGAATATCTCACATTTTGAAGGGTCCTTTTCTGAACAATCAGAAAGTTTACCTGGCAAACCAGAACCTGTAAGTACACTCTTTCTTTGAACCATCTCTCTTGCCTTAGTTGCAGCATTACGAGCAGTTGCAGCTAAAATCACTTTCTGTACAATTCTTTTTGCTTGCTCAGGATTCTCCTCTAAATAAAAAGTAAGCATATCACTTACCGATTGTGAAACTGCTGTAGTAACTTCCTTATTTCCTAATTTAGTTTTGGTTTGCCCCTCAAACTGTGGTTCCATTACTTTTACTGAAATAATAGCTGTTAAGCCCTCTCTAAAATCATCACCAGAGATTTCAAATTTTACTTTTTTAAGCAATCCTGACTCATCCGCATATTTTTTAAGCGTACGTGTAAGTCCTCTTTTAAATCCTGAAAGATGAGTTCCTCCTTCATGCGTATTTATGTTATTCACATATGAGAAAACATTCTCGGTATAAGAAGTGTTGTACACCATAGCCACCTCAACTGGCACGCCATCTTTTTCGCCATCAATATAAATTACATCATCCAATATAGCATCTCTTGTTGCATCCAAAAATTCAACAAATTCCTTTAATCCTCTTTCTGAATAAAATTCTTCTTTTACAAATTCACCTTCATCATCCGTTCTTCTTTTATCTGTAATAGAAAGATGAATACCCTTATTTAAGAAAGCCAACTCTCTTAAACGAGCAACTATAATGTCAAAATGATAAGCAGTTTCTTCAAAAATTGAAGCATCTGGCTGAAAAGTAACAAAAGTTCCTGTTTTATCAGTTATTCCTATTTCACGCACATCATACTGTGGCGCACCAATTTTATATTCTTGTTCAAACACCTTCCCTTCTCTGTGTACCTCAACTCTTAAATCGGAAGAAAGTGCATTCACACAAGAAACACCAACACCATGCAATCCACCAGAAACCTTGTAAGAACCTTTATCAAACTTACCCCCAGCATGCAGTACTGTCATTACTACTTCCAAGGCAGAACGCCCTTCTTTTTCATGCATTCCAGTTGGAATCCCTCTACCATTATCCGTTACTGTAATGGAGTTATTTTCATTGATAAAACAATCGATATGCGAACAATGGCCAGCAAGCGCCTCATCAATTGAATTATCCACTACTTCATACACCAAATGGTGCAATCCTTTCACTCCAATATCACCAATATACATGGCCGGCCTTTTACGTACTGCTTCTAAGCCCTCAAGTACTTGAATATTATCCGCACTATAGTCTTGATTTTTATTTTCTTCACTCATAAAATTGAATTATTTTCTCATTTTTTTAAACCAGACAAATATACACTTATTGAATGAGTTAAAGCACGGAAAAAAGCATGAACATTAAAAGGATTTTATCAACAAATGTTGATAAATTTAGAAGGAATAATTTAGCCCAAAAAGACCGTTAAAACCAACTTCACGGTAATCTCTCCACATATCTTGCTTGGAGTCAGTAAGATTGTTCAACTGCACATAAGCTGAAATATTTTGAGTGTAGTTATAGTAGAAACCTAAATTCGCATGAATTTGTGTAGGAAGTTTTGACATCACACTAGTAGCTCTTTCTCCAATATAACTTAATGATGGAGTAATTTTTATTTTACCTCTTAAATCAACAGGAGCACTTAAACTTGCTTTAAAATTGGGTTTGTGATAAACTTCCTTATCCCAATTGTAATAATCGGCATTTGCATTTACACTTATAATATTATTTATTTTTCTATCGTAATTCGCATTAATATGCAGCTGCTTTACATCAATGTAGTCCACCAAAAAACGATTGTAAGTTCCATTTGCAACACCAACAAAATGAGCAAAATTATCAACCGTACCATAAGCAGCACTTCCTTCAAACACTTCATCTTTCCCCAACACATTACGCATAGCCACATACAATTCATCAGTATCTGTAGTTTTTAAATTTTGTAACATATCGTTTCCATTCAAAATAGTCTGGTTTGTTCCATAGGAATGGATATAAGGATTCTCATCAGAAAGCGATTTAAGCGTATGCCTTTGCTCGCTATGACGCAAACCACCATACACCAACAAAATATCTTTTACGAGCTCTTTAGTTACTTTAATTTGCGGAAAAACCTCAAATGGTGTGCCGTCCGACAAATAATGAAACTCTACTCCTAAATCAAAATCAACTCCATATTTTGTAATAGCAGTAGAAGGCGAAAAATGAAGCGACTGCACATTTGTGCTTTCAAACCTTGTGTCAGGGTTATTGTAATTCAAATAATCGTTCAACTCAATTTCCAAAGCAAAAGGTAAACCGTTTATTGTTTTGCTTAAGTTCGTACTCAAGTGGATTTGATTTTCAGAAAGTTCATTCAAATCAGAAACAAAAAAAGTAGTGTGGTGCTTTAATTTATCGGCAGCCAACTCTTTGGAAATAGCCGAAAAGGAAAGTTTCGAATATGCAAAACGATTTCGGTAATTTGCATCATCCAACAAAGAATATAAAGAAGTTCTTCTATCATAACCCAAATTTCCCATAAAAATATAAGTTGAACTTATCTTTTTCGCATAAAGATGCATAGTGTTTTTACTATTTTTTGCTATATCGCTATAATACTTATTTGAAAAATGATTCAACAGAATTCCATAACTCAAATTTTTGGAGCGCTTACTATTGTGCAAAATACTTGCTTTTGTTGCCCAAACATTTCCAAAACCAATCCCTACTTTAGTGCCGTATAATTGCGGGATTTTATCTGCCTTTACTTTTGCTGCTTTTAAAGGTCTTGTTTTGTAATTCGATTTTAAATCAGCAGCAATAACCGCATACTCTTGTGTTCGGTCTTTTTTAGTAGTGTCCGAAAAAGTTGCTTTTTCATTCAAGCGACTTGCCTCAGGAATAGTTGGCTTAAATCCTTCTACCACTTTCACTTCAGTTGTACCAATGTCTTGGGCTAAAATCTGAGTAGTACTCAATAAAAGCACTGCTATTATTTTATTCAATTTCATCTATTTCAATGTATTCGTGAATTATTTCTAAGCTATCTGTTTTTGGTAAAAGCATAGTATCAGGAGCTACTACCTCATAGTTTTCATCAATTACTTCCTCAATCAAAAACTCTTCCAAATCATAGTCAATTTCTTCTTCTGATATTTCAATATAACTTTGAGGCTCTTCTTTTATTGCATTTTTCAAAGACTCTCTTTCCACTATTAGCTCCCATTTTTTACGCGCCAAATTCAGCAACTCCTCTCCATCATGATTTTCAATAATACTTTCTAAAGTTGCCTTTGCCTGAAAGTCATTTTCCTGTACCACATAAATATCAGCCAATAAAACAAATGCCTTTGCGATAAAATGATCACTACTGTAATTTTCAGCCAACTCAAATATCATTTTTTCAGCTAGCGTTAAACTATCATCCAAATAAGTAAGGTATGCTAAATGATATTTAGCTTCCGCCCCTTCATCATAAGCAGACAGCTCTACCACTTTTTCAAAAGTAGTTTTGGATTTAGCATAATTTCCACTAGCAAACTGATAACGCGCAATAATTATTTTTGCTTTACTCATTAACCAATCATCTGTTTTATCCAAAGCAACCACCTGCTGAGCGTATTTATAAGCCAGCTCCATATTTAGCTTTTCGTTCCCGTACATCAAACGGATAACAGCCTCCCGTTTTAAAGCGTTATTAGCCGCTACTTTTTCTAAAGTTTGATAATATATATTTGAATTTGCATAATCATCCTGAGCATAATATTTACGCGCCAAAAAGCTTAAAGCTGCTTGCTGATATTCAATATTGGAAGCACCAATCAATTCAGCATACATTAGAACTGCACTAGCAGTATCACTCACTTTTACTGATGAAATAGCATTGTAATAAGTGGCATCAATTTTAAATATTCCATTCTCAAACCTTTCCAAATACTGATTAAAAGTTCTCTGTGCAACTGCATAATCCCCCTCAGAAAATTTAAGGAAAGCCGTATTGTAAGTCAAGGAATCTTGTTCTGCCCTGCTAATGCTTATTTCAGGCAAGCCATTTAAAATCTCCAAATATTCATCCACCTTAGCCAAACTCACATAAGCCGCCTGCAACCCTGATAAAGCCTCTTTAAAATAGATGGTTTGCTGAAAATTATTCACCACAAATAAAAAGGCCGTAATTGCCTCACTTACTTTGCTACTGTTAAAATAAATCATTCCCTTACTCAAGTGAGCATCAGCAATAAATTGTTCATCACTTGTTTCTTCCAACATCTTATCATAACAAGAAAGTGCCAAATCATTCTTGGCATTATTTTTATAATAACGCGCCAAATCATAGAGTGCATTATCATAATAAGCTGAAGTTAAAAAATCACTTGTCAAGTGTTTTAATAATTTCACTTTAGTAATATTCTTGCCAATCAACCCTAAAGCAACCGAACGCTTATACATTGCATAATCGCCATCAAACAAGGAATAAGCAATTGCCTTATCGTAATAATTTTCAGACAATGAATATTCCTGAGTCATAAAAAAGCAATCTGCAATTCGTAAATAAGCATCATTCAAATGCATACTATCAGTTGCTAGTTTCTCATATTTCCTAAAATAAATATTCGCTAATTTATATTCGCCTTGTTTAAAATAAGCGTAGGCCAAGTTATATTGTTTTAGCTTATCATAACTCTCTAAATCAGTCATGTTATTTACAGGTAAGCTAGCATACAACTCAGCTGATTTCTCAAATTCATTTAACTGATAATAACAGTCGGACAACCAGAAAATAGTTACATAAGCTATCTTATTATCTACAGGGTGCTGAGTAGCTAACTGAAAATAAGTAAGCGCCTCTTTATAGGCAGCATTATTATACTGCTTAACGCCCAAAAAGAAAGCAAGTTGTTGCAAAGCTTTTTGTTGCTGATGACTAGGTAAGTGAATATCTTTTAAAGCCTGAAAAGCCTCATCATATTTACTGCTACTCTGAAAAGTTTGAACCATTAAAGTTTCAATTTCTTTTTTATGTACTGCATTATCATACTTTTCCAAATAGGTTTTCAGCACAGCTAAAGTATTGTCAAAAGGCAAATCCAACTGATAGGATAATTTTGCATAATTATAAAATGCATCTTCCTGAATTGTTAAATCATAGGCATAAGTTGCTGACTTTTTAAAAGCTTGCAAAGCGTAATTGAACTGCTCAACTTCCAGGTAAGAAGCTCCTAAGCAGTAAGTGGCGTGCTGAGCAATACTATCAGTAGTATTGCTTACTTTTTCTAAATTATCAATCGCATTTTCAAATTCATTTACTTTGAAATAAGACTGCCCCAATAAAAAATGAACAATAGGATTTACTTGCTCTCCCTGCTGAATATATGCGTTAAAATGAACAATGGCAGTTGCATAATCTTCCGTACGGTAATAAGCCTCCGCCAGCAAACGATTTACTTCTGCCTTTCGTGATGGAATAACGCTTTCAATAAGTGGTGAGGCAAATGCAATTAACTGCTTATAGCTTTTCTGAAAAAAGTAAATCTGAGTAATATAATAAGGGGCAATTGCACCAAATTGTTCATCAGCAATTAAATGTTTAAAGCTATTTAAAGCCGTTTTATACAAGCCATTTTCATATGCGATATAAGCAGAATAATACTGAGCAGTAGCCGCATATTTACTTTCCGTATTAATTAGTTTTGAAAAATAATACTGAGCTTCCACTAAGGAATCAATACTAAAATTAGCATAGGCCAACTTAAAAATCAGATGAGGATAGTCCTCTAAATTTTTGAGTTTCAAAAAATAATTAATCGACTTAGGATAATCCAAACCTCTGTAATACAACAAAGCCAAATCCTCACTCACCTCATCCTTAAAAGAGGTAAAAGGAAAATCCATTAAGAACTGTTCATACAAGAAAATTGCATCAGAAGCAAACAACTCTTTTGAACACCTTGCATTATGGTAATATGCATTTTCATCAGTCCCATTATTAATAATTACTTGCTGAAACAGGGCCTGTGCAGCACTGTACTTTCTTTCCAAAAACAAAGTACTCGCTTCACTTAATTCAGTATTTTGAGCTATAATATTAACACTACAAAGCAGTGATAAAAGGATGAATTTTACAATTTTAGGCATAGGATTTCTTATCAGATTTAAAAGTAGAGAAATTAGGCTTTGTGCTAAAAACAGGGCTTTGAAGTTTTCAACAGCTTTTGCTAACAATTATTGCACTAAACAAGCGTTTTACAAAGAATTAATTTCTTAATTTGCTTAGTGTTATATATCTTAAAAATAAAAGGAACAAAAACCATCCCTGACTTTGTACAGATTAGAGATGAGCAGATGACCTTATGCGCCTATTTTAGGCTAAGCCAACAAGAAGTTGGCCTTAAAAAGAATAATCTGGAAGCAGAAATAAAAGGAATTATGGCTTTATTGGAAATCATTCCTTACGGGAAAATTCACAAATATTATAGCGAAAATGACTAAGCCTATCATTAATTTGGAAGGTGTAGATATACACCAAATGAATCACCAAGTATTTAGCAACATTACGCTAAAAGTTAATGCTGGTGATTTCCTATATTTGATTGGTGAAACAGGAAGCGGGAAAAGTTCCTTACTAAAAGTATTGTATGGAGAATTGAAAGTAAGCGCAGGAAACATCTCACTTACCGACATTGACCTCAATAAGATTAAAACCAAAGAAATTCCGGATTTAAGAAGAAAGCTAGGTATTGTTTTTCAAGATTTTCAATTGCTTTCCGACAGAACCGTTTTTGAAAATTTATCCTTTGTACTAAAAGCTACAGGCTGGAAAGAAAAAATAAAAATCAGTACCCGAATAAATGAAGTGTTGGACAGTGTACATCTTAATGATGTAAAAGATAAAATGCCTTACGCATTATCAGGAGGAGAGCAACAAAGAGCAGCTATTGCTCGTGCGCTTTTGAATCATCCTGAAATTATTTTAGCTGATGAGCCAACAGGAAATCTGGACCCTGAAAAATCAAATAAAATCATTGAATTATTGCAAGAAATTAATGCACAAGGAACTACTGTTTTAATTGCAACACACGATTATTCAATCATAAAAAAATACAAGGCACGTACCCTACAGTGTGCCGACCAGAAAATAAGTGAAATTGTAATGAACCATGAGTAATATCCTACACAATTACTCCTTAAAAAATTACAATACTTTTGGTATAGCTGCAAAAGCAAAATATTTTGCAAGCTTCAGCTCAGAAGCAGAACTAACAGCACTATTAAAAAATAATATTTGTAAAACTGAACCTCTTTTTATATTAGGAGGAGGAAGTAATATTTTACTTACTCAAGACTTTGAAGGAATAGTACTTGCCAACAACATAAAAGGAATTGATGTTATTTCAGAAGATGAGCAAAGCATTAGCATTGAAGTAGGTGCTGGAGAAGTTTGGCATGATTTTGTTTTATGGAGTATCAATCAAAATCTTTCAGGGATAGAAAATTTAGCATTAATTCCAGGATTAGTTGGTGCATCACCTATGCAAAATATTGGGGCTTATGGCACAGAAGTAAAGGATGTAATAACGAAAGTAAGCTATATTGAAATTGAAACTGGTTTGCAAAAAGAAATTACAACTAGTGAATGTAATTTTGGGTATCGAAATTCCATTTTCAAAGAAGAACTAAGAGGGAAAGTAGTCATCACCAAAGTAGTCTACAAACTCAGTAAAACTCCATTGAACAATATTAAATATGGCGCAATAACTGAGGAGCTAAAACGCTTAAAAAAAGAGCCCTCCCCTGGAAGTATTGCACAGGCAGTAATCAACATTAGGAGCAGCAAATTACCTGACCCAAAAGTATTAGGCAATAGTGGAAGTTTCTTTAAAAATCCAATTATTGAAACGAGTCAGTTTGAGGAAATGAAAAAAGAGTTCCCTGAAATGGTAGGCTATACAATTTCTGAAAGCAAAACAAAAATTGCAGCTGGTTGGCTAATTGACAATGCGGGGCTAAAAGGCTACCGAAAAGCAGATGCTGGCGTACATAAAAATCAAGCCTTAGTTTTAGTGAATTACGGAAATGCTACCGGAACTGAAATTATTAATTTAGCAAAAGAAGTACAACAAAAGGTAAAAGAAAAATACGGTATTAGCATAGAGCCTGAAGTAAATATCTTGTAATTCATGAAAAGCAAGAAACTACAAGAAAAACTAAGAATCCATTTTCCGTTTACCCCAACATCAGAACAAGATGCACTCATAACAGACATTGCTGATTTTGTAAGCACTATAGGTAATAGGAGCATTTTTATGCTAAAAGGGTATGCGGGAACAGGAAAAACAACTTTAGTTTCTACTTTAGTAAAATCATTACCTGTTCTAGGAAAACGCTCAGTGCTTATGGCGCCAACAGGAAGAGCTGCAAAAGTACTTGCTAAATATTCTAAAAAATCAGCAAGCACAATACACAAAAAAATTTACTGGATACGCACTAATAAAAGCGGTAACACCTTCATCACTTTAAAAGAAAACACTCATAGCAACACCATTTTTATAGTGGATGAGGCCTCTATGATTCCTGAAAATTCAGATAAAGGTTTTGGAAACAGATCATTATTAGATGATTTGATAGAATATGTATATGATGGAACTGATTGCAAACTCATACTAATTGGAGATACTGCTCAGCTCCCTCCAGTTCATTTGGACATAAGCCCAGCACTAGATGAAGAAAAACTAGAAGCCAATTACAACAAGCAAGTTATTTGCAAGGAACTTACCCAAGTGGTTAGGCAAAAAAAGGATTCTTTAATCTTGGAAAATGCAACTGCATTAAGGGATAAGATTTCAACCAATGATTATTCTTATCCTCAGCTAAAAACTAACTCAGAAGTTATTCGCTTAAATACTGGTGAGGATTTACAAGATGTACTGGAAAGCGCCTACAGTAAAGATGGAGTAAACAGCACAACTGTACTTTGCAGAAGCAATAAAAGAGCAAACCAGTACAACCAACAAATACGAGCAAAAATTAGGTGGCAGGAAGATGAAATTTCTGCTGGTGATATGCTTATGGTTGTTCGAAATAACTACTATTGGCTTGATGATAGTAGCAAAGCAGGATTTATTGCCAATGGAGATATAGTAGAAGTAATTAAAATTACTGATAGAATTGAACGCTATGGTTTCCGCTTTGCAAAAGCAAGTGTACAAATGGTGGATTATCCTGATGAAAAGGAATTGGATGTAATATTACTACTAGACACCTTAACGAGCGAAAGCCCAGCAATAACTTACGACCAATACCAACATCTTTACAAAGAAGTTGCAAAAGACTATAAAGGACAAAAGGAAATCAACAAAGAAATAAAGGAAGATGAATTCTTTAATGCACTACAAATAAAGTTTGCTTACGCAATTACTTGCCACAAATCACAAGGAGGACAATGGGAAAATGTATTTATAGACCTAGGTTATTTTACTGAGGATATGCTAGACAAATCCTACCTAAGATGGATGTACACAGCAATGACTAGAGCAAGTAAAAAATTATATTTGATTAATTTTAAAGAAGATTTCTTTAATACTATAAAACAATAGTAGTGGCAAAACTAAAAATGTAATCTTATTTATCTTGCATGCAATAAGAAAAT
>Ga0206679_10003366_pt1 | contig 12321 bp, 9 predicted proteins | sample M110012015metaG_FD_155464 | JGI IMG/M metagenome (GOLD analysis project Ga0206679, IMG submission 155464) | Ammonia-oxidizing marine archaeal communities from Monterey Bay, California, United States - M1 100m 12015 | ecosystem: Environmental > Aquatic > Marine > Intertidal zone | place: USA... | reverse complement strand
GGCATGCGGCCCTTTTGGCCCTCAGGGTAGATCCGGGCCGTGGGGCCCCCGGGCTCATTGGGGTCCTTGCTCAAATCGCCGAGGCGGGGCCCAAATCCCCCTCTGGATTGCTCGCCATGGAGATTCTCGGTGCCTTTGACACCCGGGCCGGTTGCCAGGCCCTCCTGAGTCTTGCCCGGGGCTTCGAGCCCACCCAGGGGGCCCTGGCCCTAAGTTATTTACCCGTTACACCCCGCAGTTTGGGTCCATTGCTGGACCTGATGGCCCAGGAGAAGGAAGGCCTAGAGGCGCCCTTGGATCCGGTGATCACCGCCGCCGCCCTCCAAAGGCTTGCGCCCCTGCTGGCGGATCCCGCTGCTCCAAAGGGGAGCCCCATGGAGCTCGTCTTTGCTGGGCGAGGACTGGACCCCACCCTACGGGCGGCGGGGATCGCGGGGCTCCGGACCCTGATCGCCCGGCTGGGGGCCCTGGGAGATCCGGAGTTGATGGCACAAAGGGGGGAGGCTCTGCTGGCGGCGGACTCGCGCAATCGTTGGTTGCTGATCGACCTGGCCCGGGTGACTTTGCTCGGTGGCGGGGATTGGGCTTTGGCCAAGCGCTGGTCTGACGCGCTCCTGCGTCAAGTGCCAGGGATCCTTTTAGATCAAAGGGGTTCCTTCGAAGCCCAAATGATGTCCAGTCGCATTGAACTCTTGGCGGCGATCGTTGCGGTCGCCGGAGGTCAGCAGTCGGAAAGCAAGCAGCATCTGGCACGGGGCCATCAGCACCTTGTCGCGACGATAGCCGCTCGCGGTGATCGCACCCGTTCCCGCGTCAACCAGATTATGTACGGGGAAGCCATGCATGTGCGGGGCCTGCTTCTTCTGGCGGATCTCTATGGGGATTTGCTGGTGGATCCAACATCCCCTTCGGGGCAGGAACTCGGGACCGCCTTGCATCGGGCGAGGGACTTTCACCAGGCCTGTTTGGAGATTGATGCGGCCAATGCGCGGCACAGTATCTCCACCGCCAGCAACTGGGATGCGGTCTTACGCGGTGATATGTCTATGGTGGTGTGGTTGTTAGGTGCGCGCCACATGTCCGAAGATTCAGTCGATCGAGGGCTGGCGGCGCGCCGCACCTTGGGCCGTCTGTTAGCAACGGTTTCCGGACGCGAAATGCCTGGTTTTGCGCCCTATGACTGGGACGACGAAAGGGTCACAAACCCGCTCCAAGACCCTCTGCGGAGCCATTGGATGAATGAGCAACGCTGGAGTATGAAGCGTCTGATCGAGCGCCTCTTATACGCGGAACGGGGCACTGCGGAAATCCGACACGTGCCATTCTTGATGGATGAGGGCTCTTTTCTCGCGGAACAAAACCGGCAGAGTCAGGTGCGGTTCGTCAACAATCTAGTGGCCGGACCGTTGGATTGGGGAGTTGTCAGCAGCCTCAGGCGGCCCAGCAATATGGCCCTTCGCTTGGCTGAGGATTTGCGCCGAGAGGGGCGACCTTCGGAGGCCCTCGCTCTTGCCACTCGTTATGGTCGCGACCTTGCCGAGGCTGGGGATTCCCCGAGTTGGTTTCTTTTGTCCCAAATTCAGCAGGCTCGGGCAGACTCTCAAGCGGGGACTGCCTACACCGACATGGATGAACCTCTCCGTGCGGAAGAGGCTTTGTTGCGTGGTGTGGAGCGCACGGAAAGTCTGATCGCGACGCTCAAGGCCCGTGGGATTGGGGGCGGGCTTATGGCTCAGGCCCGGGGTCAGTTGGCGGGTTTGTTGTCCTCCTTGGCGGTCAATGCGAACGTCAAATTAGGGCAACCGGAGAAAGCTGTCGCTTGGGTAGAGCAGGCTCATGAGCTTCGGCGCACTGCCTCTTCCGCCGTGTTGCTGGCCTGCTATCGGGCCCGTGCGGGGCGTCTTGAAGAGGCCCTGGACCTCTTGAGCCAGGTAAGTCCAGAACCGGGTATGGAGTACAACTTGGCCTGCACCCAGGCCCTGCTTGGCAATCGAGATGCGGCCCTTCAGTGGCTTGAGCGCTCCCTGGCCCAGGCGGGGACTACTCCAGGTGAATTGCGCCGGGAAAAAGACTGGGCCGCACGAGATCCTGATCTGGTCAGCTTGCGGAAGGATTCGCGGTTTCTAGATTTGGTGGACTGAAGGTTTGGTGATTGGGTAAGTCTGCGGCCCTTCCCCGTCCTCCCTCTGATAAGCTGCGCGGCTCGACAGAGAGGAAAAAACTCCATGGGTAAGATGATATTGAGCGGCAAAGGCCGTAGATGGCTCCTGAAGGGCCATCCTTGGATTTACAAGGACGATGTAGCTGACGGGGAGGGAACTCCCGGTGACCTGGTCCCTATTTACGCGCCCGAGGGCGAAAGTTTGGGCTGGGCCCTCTACAGCGCTGAGTCCAAGATTGCTCTGCGCATGGTCACCAGAGAAGAGGAACAGCCCAATCGGGAGTTCTGGCTCGGGCGAATGCGCCGAGCTATCAGCGCCCGGGAAAATATGGGCATGATGAATCCTGAAGGCGCCTGCCGCTTGATCAGCGGAGATGCGGAGGGGATTCCTGGCTTGGTTGTTGATCGCTATGCCAAGACCCTAGTGCTGCAGGTCGGGACCCAAGCTGCGGATCGCATGCGCGATTTCTTCGTGGAGGTGCTGATTGAGGCTCTGCCCTTTGAGCCCACTGCAGTTTTCGAACGATCGGATCTGTCCGTGCGACGCTTTGAAGGCCTAGAGCCCCGGGTCGAACTATTGAGTGGCGTTATCGATGGTCCCATCGAGGTGCGCGAAGAGGGGGGATTGGTTTATCGTGTCGATGTGCGTGAAGGTCACAAGACCGGTGCGTATTTGGATATGAGCAGCAATCGCGTGAAGGCGGCCGCGCTGCGTCCCAGCGGGCGCGTGCTAGATACCTTTGCCTATGACGGCCTGTTTGGGATTCGTGCGGCGCTTGCAGGAGCAGAAGAGGTTCTCTGCTTGGAGCAAAACGCCGCTGCCTGTGAGCGGATTTTGGTCAACGCGGAACTCTCCGGTGTCGCCGACAAGGTCAAGGTTGAACGGGTGGATTGCATGAAGGATCTGCGCAAGCGTGCCGAGGCCAAGGAGCTTTGGGACATGATTGTGGTGGACCCTCCGGCCTTCGCCCGCAACAAGCGCGAGAAGCGCGGCGCTGAGCGCGGATATGTGGAACTCAACCGGCGGGCTATGCTTCTGGCTGTCCCCGGCGGCCATGTGGTCAGTGCCTCTTGCTCCCACGCGATTTGGGCTTCGGAATTCTTGGGACACCTTGCCTCTGCGGCAAGGGTCAGTCACCGGGATACCATGCTGGAAGCCTTCACTGGCGCCTCCCCAGACCACCCCGTGCGTCTTGGGCTGCCGGAAACGGACTACCTCAAGTGCGCCTTCATGCGCGTGACCTAGGGGCTTTTCTATACTGCAGCCCATGAGTCTTACCCTTTTGGTGAACGGCAAGCCCCAAGAGGTGCCCGCGGGCACCAAGTTGCCGGGGTTGCTCGAGACCATGGGCGTGGCCGAGACCCAGGTTGCACTGGAAGTGAACGGCGAGTTGGTTCCGCGGGCGAAGTGGACCGAGCGCGAACTCAGCGCCGGAGATCGCATCGAAGTCGTGACCCTGGTGGGGGGCGGTTGATTCATGGGAGCTCCCTTGGACAAGCCCCTCAAGATCGGGTCCCTGCAATTGACCTCGCGCCTTTTGATGGGCTCGGGGCGTTATGCCTCGCACCAAGAAATGATCGCTTGCCTCGACGCCTCGGGTAGCGAGTTGATCACCGTTGCCGTGCGAAGGGTCAACCTTGACCAGCGGGCGGGGACCAGTTTGCTGGATCACATTGATCGCAAGCGTTTTCAGATCTTGCCCAATACAGCGGGCTGCTACACGGTGGCTGATGCCCTGCGAACGGCGCGGCTGGCCCGGGAACTGCTCGACACACCCCTGATCAAGTTGGAAGTGATCGGTGACCCACGCACCCTGCTGCCGGATCCATTGGGTACGGTGGAAGCCACCAAGATCTTGGTGGCCGAGGGTTTTCATGTCATGGCGTACTGCTCTGATGATCCCCGTCTGGTGGCGACTTTGGCGGACGCTGGTGCGGCTGCGGTTATGCCAGCGGGTTCGCCAATTGGCTCTGGCCGCGGCGTTTCCAACCCGGGAAACATCGAGATTGCTCGCAGCTTGGTCGACTTACCACTGATCGTGGACGCGGGGCTTGGCACCGCAAGCGATGTGGCTCAAGCCATGGAGTTGGGGGCTGATGGGGTCCTCTTGAATTCGGCTGTTGCAGGAGCAGAAGATCCCGAACGTATGGCCCGGGCGATGAAGTTCGCTTGCTGCGCGGGTCGTGACGCGTACCTTGCTGGACGCATGCCCTCTCGCTTGCATGCCCAAGCGTCTTCACCCGAGGCAGGCTTGTTGGGTGAGGCACTTTCCTCCTGATGCAACCTAATCCCGAAGAACTCGTAAGCCCCTTGTTGTTCCTCTTGACCCTGGGCTTGATGCTCTTTGGGCTTGGACTGGGGGTCTTGGCGATACAGTTGATTCAGGGTCGGCACCCCCAAAGTGGACCTCCGCTTCCGCCGGCGGTGGGGCGACGCGAGCTCTTTGTAGGCTTAGGCCTGTTCCTCTTGGCGAGTATTATTGTGGCTGGGTTGACGGAGGCCATAGGCGTGGAACTCGACGCTTCGCGACAGCTAGCTCTCTCGGCGGCCCTGATGGCCGTGGCCATCTACCCTGCCCTGCGTAGCAGTATCGCTGCGGATCGCCTCGATGCATTGGGCTGGGTTAGCCCTGGTTCCGGACGCGGTTTGCGCACGGGCATCATGGTTTGGTTCCTGCTGATGCCGCTCTTCTTCGGCTTCAATCTTTTTTGGAGTCAAGCCTGGGTGTTCTTCACCGGTGAGCTGCCGGTGCAGGATGTGAAAGACTTAATATCTACCAGCGGCGAAGGTTCCGGCATCATTTTCTTGCTGGTGGTTTTCTTGATGCATTCCTGGAAGAACTGCTCTTCCGTGGGGTTCTGCTCAATAGCTTGCGTTCGCGTTTCGGAACAGCCTTCGCCATAGGCGCGAGTTCCTTGGTATTCGCAGCCCTGCACGGTCCCGCAGCTTCGGGCCCCATCTTTGTGCTGGCCCTTGCCATGGGGGGGGCGATGGTTCTGAGCGGGAATCTCTTTGTTCCTTTTGCGCTGCACGCTATGAATAATGGGGTGCAGATTGTTCTGCTTTCCTTTTCCACTTCGCTATGACCCTGTATCCCAAGACCAACCTGATGAAGCCCCTTGAAGGTGGGGCATTTGCCGCCGAGGGCGCCGTACTGACTGGCGACATTACTCTGGGCGAGGACGTCTCGATCTGGTTTGGTTGCGTGTTGCGGGGGGATGACGCGCCCTTGGTCATTGGTGCGCGCACGAACATTCAAGACTTGACCATGGTCCACGCGGATCCAGGCCTTCCCAATGTGATTGGCGAAGATGTTACCGTGGGGCATGGCTGTGTGCTGCACGGTGTGAAGGTGGGGGATCGCACGCTGATTGGCATGGGCGCGATCCTCTTGGCCGGGTCATCCATCGGGGACGAATGCTTGATCGCTGCGGGCACGGTGGTCAAGGAGGGCATGCAAGTGCCTGCGCGTTCCTTGGTGGCCGGTGTTCCCGGTCGCATTGTTCGTCAGATCACCGATGAGGAAGTGGGGGACTTCCGGCGCTCGGCCCAGGGGTATGTGGACAACATGCACAGTTATGTGGGGGAAGGGAAAGGGGTTTGAGCATGCAACGAGGTGACTCCTATTCCAAGCGCAGGGCACACCTCTTGGCCCGCTTGGAAGATCTCAGTCCTCTGGCCATTGCGTTTTCCGGTGGGGTGGATTCCAGCGTTTTGAGCCACGCGGCCTTTTCGGTTCTGGGAGAACAAGCCCGGGCAGTGATTGCTGATTCAGCGTCTTTGCCCCGACGTGAGTTGGTGGCCGCTCGCAAAACCGCCGAAGGGATTGGAATCGAGTTGGTCGAGCTCAAGACTCTCGAGCAAGCGAATCCGGATTACCAGGCCAATCGCGGGGACCGCTGTTACTTTTGTAAGGCGGCTCTCTTCGAGGCCCTTGATCTGTGGCGCAAGGGGCACGGAATTCCGTTCGTCGCGCTCGGGGAAATTGCGGACGATGCCCTTGATGATCGCCCGGGGCAGCGTGCCGCCCGGGAACATGGGGTTCACGCGCCCCTCGCAGAAGCTGGGTTCACCAAGCAAGATGTGCGTCGCTATGCCCGGGAAGCGGGCTTGCAGGTGGCCGACAAACCGGCCAGTGCGTGTCTTGCGTCACGCATCCCGGTCGGAACTAGGGTTTCTTCCGAAGCGTTGGCCCAAGTGGAGAAAGCCGAGGACTCCCTCCATGACCTAGGCATTCGGGTCTTGCGCGTGCGCCATCATGGGACGCATGCCCGGGTTGAGTTGGGTGCCGAGGACCGGATCATGGTCGATGAAAAGGCTGAGGCCCTGGCCGGGGCCCTCCGCGGGGCGGGTTTCGAGACCCACGAACTCGCGCCCTATCTGTCTCCCATTGAGCGCGCGACTGCGACAGATGATGTCAAAGTCCTCCGGATTGACTAGTTCTGGGGCACGGTAGTGTCATTTATGGACGGGCTGCGTTCGGTTTGAGGGTGATGCCCTATTGATGCCGAATTAGTGGATGGATGATTGGTGCGGGGGAAACGCCCGAGTCGTCCAGGATTCGGTATGGGGATAATGAAATGATTAGGGGATGCAAACAACGGACAGGCCAGCGCAAGCAGCGCGGGCTCTCGATTGTTGAGGTCGTGATGGCTTTGGGCGTTCTGGGGGTGTCCCTTGGGGCGCACTTCAGCGGCCAGCTGGTCATTGACCGCTCTAGTCGAGGTTCGGCAGAGAAAGAGCTCGCCCTCTCAGAGTTGTCCTCTGCCATGGAGGATTCTTTGGCCCAGGACATCGAATCCAAGCTGGTGGGTTATCCCAGCGAGCGGTTCTATCCGGATCCTGCCCGGGCTGACACGGACTGGGCCGGTGCCGCCGAGTACGGCCCGCGCTGGCTCATGCCCGCATACTCCGAAGGGTTACGCGCCCGTCAAGTCAGACCGCCCGCTTCCGTACCCGGTGAAGACCGTCAGGAGATTTATAAAAGTCGCTTGGCTACCCTGCGCGAGCAGCGTCTCTTCTTCGTTTATCCCGGATTGGATCTGACGGACATTCCGGCTTCTCCAGGACCGGATCCGGACTTCGAAGCACCTACGGGGCTCAGCATTATGTTGATGGCGGAATGGGTCGACAGCCGCAGTCAGCGCAAGGGCAGCCAATGGGACGATGACGGTTATCCCACCGTAGCTTTCAACCCCGACGGCACTGCCTCTGACCCCTATGAATTAATCGGAGCAGACGTGCGCAAGCACCAATTCGTGACCTATCAAATGGGGCGCTAAGAATATGAGGCGGATTTTTCAAAGTACGACGGGCACCTCTCTCTTGGAGATTCTGATAGTGGCCGGCATCTTAGGCACACTTTCCAGTTGGGTGGTGGGGGCGACCCAGGACATGAGAGATGTGACGGAGGCCAATGCCCTTGATCTGAAACTCGCCCGGGATGCCCGCAAGGCCATGGGCCGTATTCGCGCGGACCTGGGCATGACCGGCATCCGGACCGTGGATGGGTTGCACTATCCGCACCTTTACTATGGCGGAGTGCCGGGGACCGCCCGCATGGTGGGTTCCCGCGTAGCCCTCGATGGGCCCACGTTTATCGCCCGTGGGCACCTTCATACTCCGGCTCCGATCTTGGGGATGATTGCCTATGTGGATCGCCTTGGCCTCGATCGTAGCGATCCCTTGGTCCAATCCTCTTTGATTCTCGCTTTGCCGGCAGACCAGGACGCCAACGGGCGGCCTGACCATGACGTGTTCGGTTATACGGTCAGTGGTGCCTACGGTGAGTGGGTTGGCGACGGCATTCCAGAGCTCGACTGCAACGGGGACGGTGTCATGAGTCAGGTGGTTTCTGATTTGGTACACCCCGACCCATATCTGGGCTTAGATGGTACGCGCCTAGAAGTGGACGCGGAGACCCGCATTGCCTGGAGCCTGAACGACATCGCTTGGATCGTCGAACCGGGTTCTGATGGACGTAACGTGTTGGTGCGGCGCATCCGCGATCCGAGGGTTCCCGCTGGAGACCCCGACTATCCCTTCCGGCGCGAGGTTGTGGCCAGCGGCGTGGACTGGTTCGACATCAAGTACGCGGAAGATCTGCAGTACTGGGAGAGCCAGGATGACTTTGACCCCACTAATGGGGGGTTGGGAGTTGTGGTTGCGGCCAATGCTCTGGTGGTCACGATCTGGATGCGCGGAGAAGATAATCGTGGACGCGCCCACCACTACCGCTCGGAGGCCATTCTCCGCTTGCCCTTTGGAGACGCGCGCTTTCCCGAGGAGTGAGGCGCAGGAACAAAAAACAATATGTTAATGATCAATCACACTTCAAAAATCGGGGGCAGTAGCCGCAAGCGAGGGATTGCCATGGTCTATGCCCTCTTCGGAGCTTCCGTCTCAGCTGCCATGTTGGCCCTCTTGATGACCAACTCCAGCATTGACGCCAAGTTGGTTTCCGTGCGCCAAACCGAAGCAGATCAACAGTACCTCGCAGAGGCTGTGCTTACTTCCGCCTCGGTGCATTTGGAAGAGCGCTTGGCAAATTGGTACCGTGAAGACGATTGGCAGCAAGCTACGCCCAGTACGGAGACGGTGGTTGAGAGTGACCGGGATCGATGGGTGTTGGATGCGCCTGCGGGTGCTGAGGCGTTCTTCATGAAAGGCGTGACCATGGTGTCCACCGGGCACTCGGGGACGGGGGGAACGCCCTTCCATAAGATAGGTTGGAAAATTCAGGGCCTCGGAGATCCCTACACTCAAGCCGCCTCTGGTGGCGCCTTCCTGCGACGCACGAGCCGCTTGTTCGAGCTGCGCGTGGTGGTGTCGGGCCAAGCAAGTTGGGAGTTAGTGGGGACCACGGATGATCCTAGCACTGAAGCAGTGGAGCTGACCGCTAGCTTGGACCAAATGAGCGTGGCGAACCGCGCCCTGTTCGAAGGGTTTACCATTGATGGTAGGGACCTGTGGGGAGACTTTATCCCCGGATCCTCTGCCTCCCGTGGGGCGAGTCAACGTGCCACGGTCACGCGTATCTTTCGCGTGACTCGCACCCCCGCCACCCAGTACACGATTTTCTATGAAGACGATCTGGAGATAAATCCGGGCCCCAGCATGACCGTTTCCGGTCGTGTGCACAGCAATGGCGATCTTTTCCTTGGATGCGGCGACACTCTGACCATGAATACCAACTACCTGCGGTCGGTGGGGAACATGTACCGGAGACGCAAAGACGACACCTCATCCAACGGCACCGTGATGGTGCGTAAGTGGGTGGCCAACCCCTTTGATCCATCCGAACCTTCAGAGTACCTGCGTATGGACAGTCGCTCGCAGCTGGGGTCGATCCCCAGCAACATCAGCGGTTATGACTCGGCTTTCACCGTCGGCTATGACTCCAACGGCGATGGGGATTTCTTGGACAGCGGCGATTGGTTGCCCTTCCATGCGGGAGCTCTTGAGTACTGGGATGCCCCCGATGGCTATGGGATTCCTGCGGCGGAAGAGTTCCCTTACACTGTTGGCACCGGTTCAGCCCACCCCGAGCAGGTTGGCCAAGTGCAACTGGCGGACATCGAGTCTATCCAGGCCTTTGTGCCCAGTGACCCCGGGGAAGGAGGCAGCTGGGTCCTCGACGCAGCCACGGATAGTTACCGCCCTGCAACAGGCGCTGACGCGGGCCCTTTCTATGACCCTGGTTACTACAACAACAAGGCAGGCCTGAAGATTATCGTGAACGAGGACAGCTCCAGTTGGCGGGCCTACAGTCCCCTGGCGACAAGCGACCTTCTCGACCCTCTCCAAATGGCGGGCTGGGGTGATGTGACCGCCGAGGTGGCTGCCGCAATTTCCCTCGGTGAGGTTCCAGACACACGCCAATCAACCAGCAACGAAGTAGACGTGGTGGAGGTGGATCTGGGGATTCTGCGGGATCTAGAGCTCGCTTACCAGGCGAGCAATGGGGGCGCCACAATTGGAATTTTCCCCGAGAACGGTCTTTTGTACGTGGGCCACGCGGGCATGGGTACGGGATCCGATGCCAAGGGCGTGCTCTTGTCCAATGGGGATACCCTCCACAATGACCTTTCCGTTGTGACAGAGGGCTCGCTCTACATTCAAGGGGACTACAACGTGAGTGGGGGAACCTCGTCCAACCCAATCGTTTCGGCGGTGATTGCCGATGCGGTAAACTTGCTCTCGAACAGTTGGGATGGCTCCAAGTCCCTCGGCGGCGGATTACCTGACGCGTCCGAGACCACCTTCAACGTCTCCATCTTCACCGGTAACTTGCCCACAGTTGGCTCGTCTTACAACGGTGGCTTCGAGAACCTGCCGCGTTTCCACGAAGGTTGGAGCGGCAAGCACTGCTACATCAATGGGTCCTTTATCCAAGCCTGGGAAAACCGTTTGGCCACCGGCGCCTGGGCCTATGGCGGCAACCGCTACAAGGCACCCTACCGGGACTGGGCCTATGACCAGAACCTCTTGATGGAGACCCCGCCCTTCGTGCCCCACACGGTGGAAGCGGTGGAAGTGGCGACGTTCTAGAATTGACTGTGGGGCAGTCTTCTGGCTCGCGCCTATTGGAACAGAACCGAAATTCCGTCGGTGAAGTTAGAGGTCGGCATGCCGATCACCGTGTCACGGTACCAGCCTTGGAAGTTCCAAGTCTCGCCCGCCTGAACCGTATGGTTGAAGGTCGGAGGCGCCGGTAGGGAGGTTAGATTGATGCCCAAGCTGATGCTCCCGAAGGGGCCCGAATTGAGCACGTTGTTACTAAAGCGCCCGATGGGGGAGCCCAAGCAAAGGTTGCCCATGGCGCCGCCGGGCCCAACGATTAGGCCTTGGCTGGCACTGACTAGGAAATACCCGAACTGGTTCGTGGGCAGGTTAGTTGCGGTCATGGTCAGGTTGTTGTCCGTGGCCACGTTGCTTCCCGTAGCGTTGATGGTCGCCGGCGTGCCGGTGGAGTTCGACACGTTCGGGGAGCAGTAACGAACACCCAAGCCAGGGGCTGTGCAATCCACATCCCCAACGGTGAAGTCGTCCACCGCTGCTTCGACAATCGAGCCGGAACCCGCGTCCTCGGCGACGAAACGCACGAGCAATTGGTTCGTGACGGTCAGGTGATCGCCCATGCGTAGGCTGTACTTTTCCCAGCCGCCTGACGTACCAGCGCCGCTGGGACCGACAGTCAGGGCCGTGACCCAACTTACGCCGCCATTGTTCGAGAGGCCCACCCGGAAGGTATCCGCGCCTGGGGATCCACCGGTGGTGTTGGAATACCACAGCCAGAAGGAGATCTTCGGATCGCTTAGGGTCGAAACATCAAAGTTTGTGCTGTGCAGGGTGGTGTAACCCCCGTCCACATCATTTGCGCCGAGGCTGCCACCAACGCTGCCCTGGCCTGTGAACCAGCAGCTAGTCCCGGGGTTGGTGTGATCATCTTCCGGTTGGGCGGCGGTGCCGTTGGGGTTGCCTCGCTCCCAAACCCCGGTGGAGGCGGTGTCCCCTGGGATGCCGCCGGTCCAACCAGCGTTGGTCTCCATGTCGAGGCTAGCGACCAAGGTTTCGCCGTAGCCAAAGACCGAGGTGTAGACCGTGGTTGGTGCGGTGGTGGGAGTGGAGTAGGTCTGCCCGGACGTGGAGTCCGCAGCAAGATACCAGTCCACCGTCGTACCGCATATGCCCGTGGGCAATGCGGCGCGCCAAGTGGTTCCGCCTATGGCCTGCAGAGGCACGCTCTGCATGCCCATGCCCACATCGAAGAACAATTTGGTGGTCGCCGGGTCGAGGGCGCCAAGTACGTTCTCGGTGATCTCCACGTCAACCGTGGCTCCCGAAGGAGCAACCATTTCGGGCGCTCCGCCCGCCACGGTCAAGACCAGGTCCGGATCGCCTACGTCCCATACGAAGAAGCCTCCTTCCAGGTCACTGCCGATCACCGTGCCGCTAGCGAAGTAAGGGAAGAGACTCCACAGCCCATTGAATGAGGCTCCGTCACCGCTTTGGTAGGTGTCGAAGTACCCAACCTCTGGCGGGTTGGTTGCGCTTTGGTTCAAATCAAAGATGCGCATGCCGCTGGTGTAGTTGGCGGCGTACAGCAGGCCACCTTTGGTGTAGCAGTTGTGCGTGATCGCCAAGTTACCGTTGGTGA
>Ga0206679_10003365_pt1 | contig 12324 bp, 10 predicted proteins | sample M110012015metaG_FD_155464 | JGI IMG/M metagenome (GOLD analysis project Ga0206679, IMG submission 155464) | Ammonia-oxidizing marine archaeal communities from Monterey Bay, California, United States - M1 100m 12015 | ecosystem: Environmental > Aquatic > Marine > Intertidal zone | place: USA... | reverse complement strand
GGTTCTGACCTTGCATTACTAGTCCATGAATTTTCAATCGTTGATGGCGATAGAGCCTCACCAATTTTACTTGATGAAGATGGTGTCGTTTGGTATTCTAATAGCGAACAAGGAGGCGTAGAGAGTATTACTAGAAGTATTATTTTGGCAGGACTTGAAGTACATGGGTTGCCAGTTCAAAATGGCAAGTTAACCGAAAGAATAGTTGCTAGAGCGCATGAAATGGTAGCTCTTGGTAGTGGAATGGGTGCGAGCAGAATTATCACAATAGATGGTGAAGACATTGGCGGTACTACTGATGCATTAACTCAAGTCTGCCGCCAAATATTATCACAACACTATGAAGATTCCAACAATTGGACAAAGATGGTGGATTGAATGGCCTGTCCAATTCTTAACCTACGCAATAGCCTAAACGAGGCTGGGTTACTTGGTAAGAATGCAGCAAAGTATGGTTCTCCGGATTCAGTAATCCTGCTATCAGGTGGACCTGCTAGTCACCTATCACAACATTCATTCCTTTGCGGGCCTAGTTCTATGCGAGTTGTTATCAAACAACCAAGTAGGAAAATAATCCCTGTACAAGCAACTGCAGATGCATTGAATGGTGAGTTTGATCTAATATTAAAAAAGCCTCAATTTGTTGCAGAAATTGAGCAATGGCGGCATGGTTGCTGGTATCATTTAGATTCATTATCGGCTGATGGATTAGACGATTTATTCATCAAATTAAGACAACATAGCAATAATACAGAGTTTGTTTCAAATTCTATCATTGCTGACCAAAGTCTACCACATCGACCATTTTGGAGTGGAGGATTGGCATATGATATGTTACAATGGACTCAACCAATCGCCTTACAAAATCCTCCACAAGAAGGAGCGCTACTGGCAGTTCTATGGTTAATTGACAAAGTAATTATTCATGACAAGAAAACGCAACTAATGGATGTATTTTCACTCGCTGACGATGAATGGTCTAGAATGGTGAACATCCAATTATCTAACTTTGAAAATCGACCATTCCAACCTCCTACTCTACCAAGTGGAGATATTGTTGAAACTAGTAGTCATAGTGATGAAGAGCATGAAAAAGTAGTAAATCGGATTCAAGATTCAATTCGTTCTGGACAGGTATACCAAGTTAATTTTGGCAGAAGATGGAGTGGTGATTTGCTTAGCCACCCTAGTGATGTTTTTGACCGATTAACGATTGACAACCCCGCTCCTTTTTCTGCTTATCTTGAAGCAGAAGATATCGGATTCGCCTTAGCTTCTAGTTCTCCTGAAACACTACTGAGATGCAATGGAGATATTGTCAATACTGCGCCGATAAAGGGCACTTGTCCAAGAGGAAGAAGTAGTGAGGAAGAAGAATTGTTGCGTATAGAAATGTTAGCGGATGAAAAAGAAAGAAGCGAACATAGAATGTTAGTTGATTTAATGCGCAATGATCTATCAGAGGTTTGTTCTGTTGATTCGGTAAAGGTGGAGCGGTTTGATGTTGAAGTATATGCAGACGTCCAACATTTAGTTAGTCATATCAAAGGTTCAATACTACCCGATACTAATGGAATAAATGCAATTCAAAGCATCTTTCCTGGTGGCAGTATTACCGGATGCCCAAGAACTGCTGTTTGTGCTGCAATCGATCAACTGGAACAACAATCTCGTTCCTTTTGGACAGGTTCAATCGGATGGATAGATGTGTTTAGTGGTTCGAGTTCTTGGAATATTTTAATTCGAACTTTAGAGGCTCATAGAATTGGTAACCTTTGGAGTGGTACTATTGTTGCAGGTGGTGGAATTACTATCGCAAGTAATCCAGTAGCAGAAGTTTCCGAAGCAAAATGGAAAGCAGTTGCATTACGAAGAGCCTGTGGCTGGATATCGCACAACAAACAAATCGGCCATTCTGCTCAACTGAGCATCCATCCACAAATCCCTGAAAATAGTGATACTATTGGAATTGAAAATGGTAGTCTCGGCAAGGTATTCCAACTTGAAGAAATGCGTAATTTACTACGCGAGGATTCATCATCAATCACATCGTGTGGCGTATTGTTGATTGACAATTTGGATTCATTCACATACAATATTGCTCATAATATTGCCATTCTTGGACATAATGTTACCATTGTTCGTGGACGTGGAGCAATTGCTGATACTTTTTCTGACCCAACTACATTATTCGATTTACTAGAATTGTTAAATCCAACTCATTTGATTTTAGGACCTGGTCCTGGAAACCCATCTGATTCAGATTTGACTATGGCGATTTCTAACCATGCTCTTGCTGGTCAACTGAAAATACCCCTATTGGGCGTTTGTCTCGGACATCAAGCATTAGCAGAAACAAGTGGCATGAATGTCATACGCGCTCCCTTAGGGCCAGTTCACGGCGCTCCAAGACCGTGCCATCACAATTCAAGTGGGATTTTTGCAGGAATTGTTTCTCCAACACATTTTACTCGCTATCACTCATTAGTAGTTGATGGCGAAAATTCCGACTCTGAGTTAGTTATTTCTGCCACAGATCAAAGCAAATCTATCATCATGGCACTCCAACATCCGACTTTACCGATTTGTTCTGTCCAGTTCCATCCAGAATCTGTTGGCTCTACAGATGGAAACATATTGCTGGCTAATTTCTTGAAGATGTATGCGGATGCTTGAAGAATCTAGAGCGACTCGCCTTGCTTGAGGGAACACTATGCCGACCTGTCGTATCTGCTCAAGTAAATATCCGCGCAACTATTTCATTCATGGAATTGGACCTCGAACACAAGTCTGTGTTCGTTGTGGAGTAGAGCAAGGATTAGTAACTGAAGAAGAAGCTCCAACTCTATTCAACACTTCACAAAAGAATGCAAGATTCAGTGTTGTTGCACGAAGATACAGTTTCTTTCTATATCTTCCAATGTTGTGGATTTTCTGGTCCACTTCCTTATCTGGAGTTGCTCCATGGGGCATGTATTTCCTCATCGTCCTAATCTTGTTAACACTGTTAACTCCACTTTGGTTCATCTATCGTTCTTCTCAATTCTCTGGAGATATGGCTCGTTTAACTCCAGCCTATGACCGACCAAAGGGACATTGATACTATAATTCAATCAATATTGAATTAATTTGTACAATTCCCATGCAACCCATCCGGGAATGAAACCTGCTACTACATCGACAACGTAATGTTGCTTTGTCCATAGAGCACTTAATGCAATAATTACTGGAAATAGGAATGGCCAGTTACCAACTTCTGGAACATTGTTCCAAACATGGAATGCAACTAATGTAGCGACTGATACATGCATGCTTGGAAAACAATTAGTGTTGTCATCATATTTTTGAACAAATTGCATAAAACGTACACTACGGGTTTGCTTTAGATTACTGAAGTCTCTCCAATCTGCCGGTGTTGCAACTGGATAATAACGGAAGAAGGCCATTTGAATGAATAACAAAAAGACAAATGACATGAAAGAGTAATTGTATTGTCTCATATTATCAATTGTCAATACTGTTGCAACAATCATTGGATAATACAAACCAGAATATAGCCAAACCCAATAACCTTTGAATTTGAATAATTTATCTACTTTCATATCAAATTGCTTTGCAGGCTTTATCATATGATTTTGTGTTAAAAAGTAAAATTGATAGACTCCGACTATTAAAAAAACCGTCATAACAATTGCAACAATTAGGTCGCCTAATGGCATCATCAAATAATTCCCCTTCATTTATTGTCTTCAATGTTATTGCGTTATTTACAAGAATAAGGGCATTGTTTACCGCCGCTGATTTTGCGGCCATCAAGACTTAGCGTGGATTTTGAGAACATCTCCATCGCTTAGTTCGTGTTCTGCACCGACAACTCTTCTCGTTCTTCCATCAACTCCTTTGATGAAACCATCTCCTAAATCGGAATGTACTTTGTAAGCAAGGGGTTTAGCTTGGATAGCATTAGCAACAACAAAAGCATCTGGTAATACTTTGCCGTCTCCATCTGTCCAATGTAATTCATCTTGTACAGGATAAACGACAATATGATCTAATTCATCGAACAGAACTTTGTCAATAATTGTTGCAACACCAGTTCCACCATTAGAACTCAATCGCTCTTGCATATGTGATAATGCCTTTGTTTGTGCCTCATTCAAATTTTCTTCATCTATAATACTGAATGTGGATTGACCTGTAATATAATTGATCAGTCCTGCAGATTGTGCCCTTCTTAATGCTAATTCAACATCTGCCATACAAGGAACTATTGTTCCGTTTGCAGTGATATTTTGTAGAACTCCTTCTGGTGCAATATCGCATTTATTTGCTGCGATGTGAATTGGAAATAAAGCGACACGAACTCGAACCGCGAGTTTTGCTATTATTTCGTCCTGCCAATTCCAAGGTTGGCCACAATCTCCTACTTCAGTTTTGAATTCATCAAATGCAATAGCAACTGTACTAAGAGTAGCGCCTAATCCTGTCAACCTTTCATGAATGAATGATACTAATCCTTTCTCACCTTCTGCTTGCACCCTCCTAACACCTCTTTGCCAACCATCCTTTAGCAAACCAGAAATCCATGCATCCAATTCATCTGAAAGGAACTCTATCTCTTGATTAATTCTCAATTGTGCATCTTCTTTTGTCTGCCCTGCTCCAATAGGGTTTCCTTCGATATCAGTTGAACCTGCAGCATCAACTACCTGAATTAGTGCATCGCTATTAGCCAAATCGGCTAAGAACGCATTTCCTCTGCCTTTACCCTCACTAGCACCTGGTACTAGTCCTGCTACATCGACTAAGAAACATGGTACCAATCTGCGAAATCCAATACAACTGCCCGTTCTTGGCTGACAAATACTACCTTGACGTTGATCCTCTTCGGATACTGTTTGCAATCGCCCTTCGGATTCTAGGCGTTGTCTAATGTCTTTACACGGGCAGGGTTTTCGCGCTTCAATAAAAGCCACACCAACATTAGGCTCTATTGTACAAAATGGATAATTTGCAATGTCAACTTTGGCAAGTGTCGCTGCACTGAAAAAGGTTGACTTACCGACATTCGGCTTTCCAACAAGACCGATTCGCACTGGGGAATCCCCCTTCACGCCTCAGAGATAAGGCCAATCAAATCTTTCTTTGTTCCAGATGCATCTAAGCCCAAAGAAGTTGCAAGTTCAACTAATTCCGCCTTCTTCATCTTATTGAGTTGGGCTTTAGAAGGGACTTCAACGTCCGAATCTGATTCTTCGGCGGAAGTGGCATTACGAATCTTTGCAATAGCAATATCAAGTTCTGGTAAATTGATTTGTCCATCACCATCAATATCAATTGCATCTACAAGTGAACTCATTTCCCATGGGGGAAGATTGGCAATATCTGTACTCTTCAATGCTTGTTGAAATTCATACTTATCTATCATACCAGAATCATCCAAATCAATGGACTTGAAGAATTGGAAAATAGATTGATCGGTATTTGACAAGTAATCTGCAAGCATTACTAATTCTTTGGCGATTTCTTCAACTTCTTCCTCTACTACTTCTTCTACTTCCTCTGCTTCAGGGAATTCGGTCACTTCATCATTGTGAAGCGCTGCGGAAACTGCGATTACTGTGCTTCCACCTTCATCTTCTTCCATTTCCCCTACTACTAGTGTGGTATCAATTCCAACTCCTCGTCCTAGCAAAGTGCGAATTGTTGTTGTTCCATCTCCGAGATTGTAAGTGCTAATATCTGAAACAGATGTTTGCTCATGGCTTGATGTTAACTTGGAAGCGCTAGTTCTTATCACAATCAATGTAGCTAATATTGCTCCAATTGCAGTGAAATAGAATAGTGCTGCTCCAACTAAATAGAATCCTTCAGTTTGAGCAACTGCATCTTCAACTCCAGAATTTGCAACTGCTTGAATTGTAAAGTCTCCAATCAAACTTGCAATAGTGGAAGCAAAACCTCCGAATAGCACAAACCAAACTGTTAGGTTAGCTTTTCTAGGTTCGGAAAGGTCTTTCTTACAAGCCAATGGATAGGAAATATAAGCACCTGATAGAATCATTAAACCACCAACTGTCCACAAGAATCCCATGTCAACTGTTGTTGCCATGTCCCCTAGTTGTCCTGTTCCAACAAAGACATCCATGCCTGTAAAGAATGCTCCAATTGCATAGAATGGCATCAGCACCATTGCAAGTGTTGCCGCTAAAGCACCTGGACTCTTGACGATAGCAGATGTATTGCCACTGGCAGTGAATAGTAAGTTAACGCTACCTGCAATAATTGGCAATAGACCGAGAGTCATTACAATCGCTCCGAGATTGAGTAAGGTTGTAGAAGCATTTGCTGATGCAATGAAAAATGGTGGAAGAGTTACGAATAGAAGCAAGAGGTTTGCTTTGCGCATTGAACCGGACCAAATTGGCGTACCTGATGTCATTGGAATGATATGGTATGCTACTGCGAAAATCAGGGCTAGAGTTACCCAAGCACTTCCCATTTGACCTGCAAGCCAAACTGTTTGAGTAGAGCCAGCAAGTTCACCAAAGAATCCTAAGAACATTGACAGAATGAATGTCAATAGTGCAAATATTAGGAACCAAGCACTTGTTGAAACATCTTCATCGCCTCTATTTGCAACTGTTAGCAAGACGTTTACGAATAATCCAGCAACGATCATTGCAACTGCTAACTTGGAGATTGCATCGATTAGTACAACGTTCATTGCACTGTTTACATCTTGGCCAAGCAGACATAATAGCGATGGCAATAATGCAGCGAAAATTGTTGTTAACGAGAATAATAATGCTGAAAGTGATGCACTCGCTTCACTTGCCATTTTTCCACCACTACTGCGGGAAATTGAAACTAACCCAGCACCAATAAGCGTTGAAAATACTGCTACTCCAAGGAATTTTGTTGTGGTTGCTGTCAATGCATCCCCATTGTCATATGACCACCCAATGCTTGCAAGTGAATCCAATGCTGTTGGGTCATAATGATGCCAGAGACCTAAGAATCCACAGATTGAAGAGAATACAAACCAGAGCATACCAAAATTAATCCATGTTCGGGCTCCACTTCCTGGTTTATCTTCGAATAAGTCAACCAATCCTGCTGGAGCTTTGTTTAGAATGAAAAGTGAAAATTGACGCATTGCTACTGACATACTGCCAATTCCTTTCGCTGTGTAATTTGCTGTTAACCACATTGTGATTACAGTTATTGCAATTCCAATAAATACTGCTTCCATACATGACACCTCCTTAATCCAATAGGACCTCTCCTAATAGGCTGGAAACTATTACAGCGACTCCAGCAAGTAATCCAATCAAGTAATACCAAATTCCTGAACCACCTAAATTTCCAATCAATGGAATCAAGTCACTAAGTAATGGAAGGGAGTCCCAGCCAAACACATTAGAAAATAGTGCTAATAGACCGATTACACCTACTAAAAACAAAGTCAATAGTACGCGGCTAGTTGATGGTTCTCCATTTCCGGTAGTTACATCTGGTAGTGTCGTGGTGTTTGTCATCGTCCTCGTCTCCATTTGACCCCATAGGGGTCATTCCGTTCCACTTGAAGTTCGGTAATAAGTATTGACTTGTCACATAGTTGATATTCTGCACATTGAAAAGAATGTTTTTACAATGAACGTAAATTTTCAAGAACATTACCACGTCGGCTTTTTGAAATCCCCAACGGAGTAGGTAGAGTCTCTTCTAATGCAATTTCAGTAGCCCAAATTGATTTACATTGGCAATCTAGTCCATCAAATTCACGTAAATCTCCAGAAACTGCATAACGCTCTATTGCTGCAACAGTATGAGAATCACATTCACCGCAATTGTGAGCACCACGTACTTTCCCTCCAGCAGTAGGATGAACTATTAGGCGTGAAATTTGATCCGCATCACCATTGTGGCCACCTTCTGGATGAATTATCGGGTGGGCTCGCTTAATCATCTCAACAAGCGACCACAACCAAGGTGGGCGATACTCATTGTTTCGGTGTAATCTATCAATGATTGTCCCTCTTTGAATATTCATTGGATTTACTGAAATCTCATCGCTCTTTTCCGCCACTGCTTCTATCCATTTTACACTATGATTTAGAGCATCGGCCTCAGACATAAATGGTGGTTTAAACATTAGATATGTCTTTATTCGAATGTTGAATTTTTGCATGTTTACAACAGCTCTATTCCATGATTTTGTAGTAAAACCCTTGTTGACATGGAATCTTAACACTTCATCATCATACGCTTCTAAACCGATTGCTACGGCGAAGTTTTGGTTGATTTTAGTAGCCCAAGCTAGTTTTTCTTCTGTCATTTGTTCACAGCGACTCTCAACAATCAATTCCTTACCTAGTCGCTGACAATCTGCTAAAACAGTCTCTTGGAATTCCACGGGGATTTCCCTATCTTCTAACAAACTGCCAGAGGTGTAAACCTTAACCATCTGATGGTCTTCAAAATCATTGAATTTTTGTTTTGCATATTGCCATTGTGAGTGTAAATCTTCGTTGGTAACATCATCGCGTGTATCATTAAAATATCCACAAAAAGTACAACCTGAACTCCACCACCAATGGCATCCTTTTGTTCTAAGAATTACAGTAACTGCACTACATGGTGTGCCATCTGCAGTTGTTTCTGGAGTGTAATATACTGTGGCAGGCTCTCCTGCATCCCACGATTGTTGACGCTCTTTAGCCCAAGGAGTATTTGCGGGTGCTTTAATCAAATCATGAATGCGTACACCTTTGTTACTCTTGCCGAGTAATGTAAGTGATACAGGCTTACTCATGTCTCTTCCTCAGTCGCTGGGTCAACCCTTCAGCCTTCAATCCACCGATTAGGGAGAATCGTTCCATCTACTCTATTGGTGTGTAAAGAATTGAAGAACCGGCCATGACAAATTGCCCTTTTGGATGTTCGTCATTATCGTCTTCTGCCGAGATTACATTGACATTGAATTTTGATGCTTCAACTCTAACATCAACCCTTGAACCCAATCGTATCATTCCGAATCTTTGACCTCTGCGTAGGGTAGCACCCTTGCTTACCCAAGGGACAATTGTTCTTGCTAATGCTCCTGAAATTTGCATCACTTCAACTATTGTTCCGTCTTCACTCTGGAATATTGAACGAACTCTCTCATTGTATTGACTTTCTTTTTTGAATGCGGCTGCAAAGGGACCACGGCGCATTCCTTTACCGGTTCTATGCTCCATCGCTGTGATAGTGCTAGCCATTGGAGCGCGATTTACATGCACATCTAATGGTGACATGAAAACAGCAATTCTCCAAACATCTGTTGCTGATTCTTCACCCTTTGGTACTGCTTCAAATTGCTGCTCTGTTGTGAATAATAATGGATTATCTAATGGTTCAGGATACCAGTCTCCAGTTAACTTGTCATTTGTGCATTTTCCGGATTCTAATTCTTTCTTACTCGGGCGGCGACCGATTGCCCTCTCCCTTTTTGCGAACATTACATGCCCATCTGCAGGCGAAGTGATGATTCCTTGTTGAGAAGGGATTTTACGATCTGGGTCTCGCCAGAAATTAGCGAAAAATGCAGATAACATCAAACAAAATATTCCGAATAGTGGGACTAGCCCACTAAGTGGATCAATTATTGCTCCAACGACTACAGCGCTAACGCCCATCATCATTGGAATAATTACGGGTCCATGTCCGCCATGGGCCAAACCACCCATTGAAGCACCTCAATCGTCAGACTCTGTGTCCGCTTCTGCTTCTGCTTCTGCTTCTGCTTCTGCTTCTGCTTCTGCTTCATCTTCAACGACTTCAACCGATGAAGTCTCTTCAGCAGCGGCTTCTGCTTCTGCATCTTCCTCTACCATTTCAGTAGCCCTTACCTCGATTAATTCTTCAACACGTTCACTGAATTCTCGAGACATATGTTCGCTTTGACGTTCTGTCTCAACAGCGCGTTCAATCATTGTATAGCGTTCCTTTATCGCCTTATTTAGATCTTCAAATAATGACATATGAGATACATACCAATCGTCACGAGCTTTCATCTCAACAACTGCCAATTGCAAATCAGTATCAAGTTCCTCTGCAATACTGTAAACTTTTGCAAGACGGTCCTTTTCACGGGAATACTTTTCTTCCATCGTTGCCAATGCAGGTTCTAAATGTTCAACTTGCTTTCCACCCTTTACGGCTCGTAGTTCAAGTTCTCTCATTCGAACATCCTTTTCAGAGAGAAGAGCATCTTGTGCTTCTTTGTCTATTTCACGGTCAATGATTTCCTTTTCAAGAACTTCGATTTCCGTTTTTGCATTTTGCAATTCTTTTTGTTGAGATTCATATGCAGCGAATATCTTTAACAAACGTTCTTTTTCCGTTTCATACTTCTCTTCAAGTTCTTTAATTCTAACTTCTGGAGTGATAGTTCCTTCGGACATAATCTCACCTGTAGGCACAGCCTATATCTTGACCCACACGCCACTTCCCTAAGAAACCGACGCATAAAGGGCCGCAAAGTTTGCACATCTTGAGGCTGCAGATATTACGCTGAATCATAATTTCTGCGCTGCATGTGCTGCGATTACTTCGGCGACACAGCCAGTGACTGCTTTGCTAGCAGGTATGTGAGTAAATTCATTAGGCCCATGAGCATTAGATTCTGGACCTAATATTCCTGTAATCATGAATTCTGCCTGTGGGAATTGCTGTTGTAACATAGGCATGAATGGAATTGTTCCTCCCTCGCCCATGAATTGCACAGGATTGCCATAGTGATTGTTACTCGCTTCTATCAATGCAGAATTGAGCCAGTCCGCTAGTGGTTTTGCGTGGAATCCATCGGCTGGATGTTCAGTTTGCCAAGTGATATGTGCTCCTTGTGGTGGATTTTCTGTTAGTGTATTAGCAATCAATTCTGTTGCAATCTCACTATCAACACCAGCAGGAATACGGATTGATAATTTCAATTTGGTATTAGTTCGCAATACATTACCTCCAGCTGCACAAGTTGGCATACCATCTGCTCCAGTAATTTCCAATGCTGGCCTCCAAGTCCTATTCAATATTAATTCACTTAAATCTGAATCATTTGGAGAAACACCTTCTAAAAATGGGAATTTTGAATATACTTCATCTCCAAGGATTTGTGCGGCGATACTTGCTTGTTCGATTCGAGATTGTGGAATATCAACCCATAATTCCGGTACAGTTACCTTACCTGTAGTAGAATCTGATATTCGGTCTAGGAGATTACGAGCGATTCGGAATGAAGAAGGAATAATTCCTCCCGCATCCCCTGAATGGACGCCGGCGCTTGAAACCTCAACATTGAGAGTTCCAACTATTACGCCCCTAAGAGAAGTTGTGAGCCAAAGATGATCCCAATCTCCTGCACCAGAATCCAAGCACACGACCATTGCCGGTGTGCCAATTCTATCAGCGAGTGCTTCAAGGTGCGCAGGGAGGTCAGGCGAACCTGATTCTTCACTGGCCTCTACGATTAACTTCAAATTAGCATGAGGAATTCCTTGTTGTTGTAAGCATCGTATTGCGGTAAGACTTGCGTATGCTCCATAGCCATCATCAGCACCACCACGACCGTATAATTTGTCACCTCGGCGAACTGGCGTCCATGGCCCTAATCCTTCATGCCAACCAACAAATTCAGGTTGCTTGTCTGCATGCTGATAGAGCAATACTGTTTCATCCAACTGACCTGGTACTTCCATGTATATCAGTGGAGTTTTGCCTTCAAGTCTGCAAACTTCAACAGTAAGTCCCTCAATATCTTGTATTTTGCACCAATCAGCAATATGCTGTATTGCATTTTCAATGTGACCATTTTCCTGCCAATTCGGGTCAAAGGCGGGTGATAATGCTGGAATGCGAATATACTCTGATAGTGAAGGAATGATGTCATTCTCCCAAGTTTCTTCAATGAGAGTTTTCATTTTTCCAATGTCAATACCTACGCCCATGTAAACTGCTGTGGGGCATCGGTTCATAGGCCATTTGCTTGAGCATTGTGCATGCGCGATGCCACAGATGTGTTCAGTGAATGGGCTGGTAAAGGCAAAGATGAAGGCATGGAAAGAGGGCATGCAGCCTCAGTTGAAGAAATGTTAAGCTTAGCATTAGCAACCAATAATCTCTCTCAAAGGCCATTTACTGCAATCGATATTGGTTGCGGCAATGGATGGGTCGTTCGTAAATTACAAGGAATGGAGAATTGTCAATCTGCCGAGGGAGTTGATGGTGCGGAATCTATGATTGAAAAGGCCAGAAGCATAGACCCGGAGGGAAATTATTCTA
>Ga0206679_10003364_pt1 | contig 12334 bp, 11 predicted proteins | sample M110012015metaG_FD_155464 | JGI IMG/M metagenome (GOLD analysis project Ga0206679, IMG submission 155464) | Ammonia-oxidizing marine archaeal communities from Monterey Bay, California, United States - M1 100m 12015 | ecosystem: Environmental > Aquatic > Marine > Intertidal zone | place: USA... | reverse complement strand
CTTCCATTAAAAAATGGTATTCATATTTTCCCAGTCAAATTACCATGAGACTTTATGAACGTATCACATTACCAATACTTCATTCTTTAGAACCAGAAATAGCACATAATCTTTCCATAACGGCACTTAAATCCAATCTTATTCCTGGGCCTGGTAAATTAACGTCTGATCGTTTGACAGTTAATATTTTAGGCCTAAACTTTCCAAATCCTATCGGATTGGCAGCTGGGTATGATAAAAATGCAAAAATCATTCCACAATTAATGCGAATAGGTTTTGGGTTTATTGAGGTTGGCGCAGTAACACCAAAACCACAAAGCGGAAATCCAAACCCACGCCTTTTCCGATTAAACGAAGATTTAGCTATAATAAATCGACTTGGATTCAATAATCTTGGAATGAACAAAATAAATAAGAGGTTAACGTTATATTCTGGGGCTGGAATAGTAGGCTTAAATATTGGTGCTAATAAAGATAGCATAAATAGATCCAATGATTATTCTGAAGTCTTGTCACACACTTATAATTCCATCGATTTTGCCACAATAAATATTTCTTCTCCAAACACAAAAGATCTCAGAAACCTTCAAAAAACCTCATATTTAAGAAAACTTTTAAAAAGTCTTCGTGATACAAGAGCCAGCATACCAAAAAAAATCCCACTTTTTTTAAAAGTTGCACCTGACTTGACTAAGTCTGATATTAAAATGATGACTGACCTGGTACTACAATTCGATATTGATGGGATAATTACTACAAACACCACTTTAGAGCGTGAAAATTTACGAAGTAAGTATAAGGACGAACAAGGGGGACTATCAGGCCGACCACTATTTATAAAATCAACCAAAATTCTGGCACAATTTTCAAAAGAAACAGAAGGGAAGGTCCCTTTGATTGGTGTTGGTGGGATTTCTTCGGCGAGGGACGTTTATACTAAAATAAAAGCTGGGGCGAGTGTCACTCAACTCTATTCAGCTTTAGTTTACGACGGCTTTTCGTTAGTAGAAAAAATTTTTAAAGAACTTGATATAATGGTTAAGAATGATGGATATAAAAATATAAAAGAAGCAGTTGGAATTGAACGAGAAAAATGGATGTAAGAACTATTATCTTGTACAACCCCAGATACAAAAAATCACTACAAACGCTAGAACTTCTGCATAGAGAGAAGATATCTCGAACAATCAGACTTTATCTTGAATATCCACCACCAAAAAATGATATCAAAGAAATCTTATCATTATCAGGTGCAACAGCGATTAACCTTATTTAAAAAAATGTAAAAAAGTGCAAATCGTTAAATAAACATATATTTACAACCAAGAGCTATTAATAGAGCCTTTAACGAAAATGCCTATACTATTTGATAGTCCTATTATTATTCTCGATAAAAAAGCAATGGTAGCCAGGCCACCTTCACTAATTGATTAATTATTTTAAAGCTCTGCTGTAACCTCAATAGAAAAATACCTAAACATCAATGTAATTGCCCTGGCAACAAACATTACCATTAAAGCTGCCCAGAGACCATGGTTTCCATATGTTTCAAATAACAGCCAAACAAACAAGCAATAAATTAAGAAAGATATTGCCATACAATTTCGCATATCCTTAGAACGAGTTGCCCCAATAAAAATTCCATCCAAAATAAAAGCGGGAGCAGCTAAAATTGGTACAAAAATTACCCAATAAATATAACTCCTAGATATTTCGCGAAGTTGCTCTGATGTTGTCATTAACAAGATTAGGTAATCACCAAAAAAATAATAGATTAAGGCAATTAAAAAGGCTCCCAAAAAGCCCCAAAAAAATGAAAACAAGGCAACTTTTCTTAAAGTTTTCGGAGATTTCGCGCCAAATGCTTGGCCTACTAAAGATTCAGCGCTAAATGCAAACCCATCCAATGCATATGCAGAAATACTCAGGAATTGAAGCAAAATTTGATTAACTGCTAGGGTAACGTCACCTAGATCAGAGCTAAAAAACATAAATGAAATGAAAGCGGCTTGTAATAAAAGCGATCTAATTAAAATATCAAGATTTATAATAGCCATATTAGTTAATTTTTCTTTTTCTAATACAAGTGACAATGAGCGCCACGCGCTACTAAAAAAAACCGACCTGCAAATAAAAAGTCCTAGAAAAAATGATGAAATTTCAGCACAAATGGTTGCTAACGCCACACCTTCTACGCCCCAATCGAACCCAATTACGAATAGTATATCTAAGATAATATTTATTCCGTTCATCCAAATCTGTAGAAAGAGAACCATTCGGGTTCGTTCTTGTGCGATAAGCCAACCCAATATTCCATAAATTGAAATAGCGGCAGGAGCGGAGTAAATTCGTATTTTCATATATTTATAGGCTAGATTTTCAACACCAGTCGAAGCTGGCGAGATTTCAAATGCACCCCAAAATATAAAATCTTTAAAAATAATTAATAGCAATCCAGCAATTAATCCAATGAATAATGATCTACTAAACAAGGCAACTATTTCAGTGCTATCCTTCTTACCAACGGCTTGTGCTGTCAGGCCAGTGGTTCCCATCCTTAAAAATCCAAAAACCCAATAAATTGCCGATATTATCAATGCACCAATTCCCACTGCCCCAATTGGCACCACCTCACCCAGCTGGCCAATAACGGCTGTATCTACTAGACCTAGAAGAGGTATAGAGACATTCGAAAGAATAATTGGAAGCGAAATCGCAAGAATGCGTTTATGCGTAATGCTCGCGCTATCCACGTTGAACCGGCATTAAGAAGTGCCCTGACGCCTGCGAATATAATTTATTTTGATCGACCTGCCAAGCTTCAACGTAAACAGATGCATATCTTCTGCCTGCTCTTTTCACTTCGGCTTTTGCATATGCGTCCTGTGGAAGACCCGAGCGTAAATAATCAACTGTAAAATCAATTGTTTTAGGTATTTGCTGTGACAATGGCCCTTTTCTATTTTCATTATTAATTTCTTCACTGTCTTCCGGATTTTTCCATAGTGAAATCCAAGAAAGCCCAAATATTGCCGTTATTTCAAGAAATGAAGCCGTTACACCACCATGTATTGCTGGTAGTGCAGGGTTGCCAATTAACTTTGGGTTAAAAGGAAGGATCGCAATTAATTCATCACCCTTTTGCTCAAATTCAACCCCTAGAAAATTTACATAAGGCACATTTGATATCAAACTTTTTAGCTGTAAATCTCGGTATTTTTTTATTCTTTTGTCTGCGTCCATAATCTCCATCATTTGTTATCACTTATGTTTTGAACGATAAAAGTACCAGTTGCAGTAGCGACAGGACGGTTTTCATCTTCATCATAAGCCGTAGCTCGAACAAACGCCACTGAACGCGTAACATGATAACATTCAGCTTTAGCGGTAATTCGATGATTAGGAGTAGCGGGACGCATATAATCAATTCTAAAATCTAATGTTGCTGTAATTTCAGGAACAGCAGGATGGCACATTACAGCCGCACCACCACAAGTATCTAATAGTGAAGAGACGGCACCCCCATGTAAAATACCCGTGCTGAGATCACCTACGAATCTTTCGTCGTATGGCATGGATATAGTAGCAAATCCATTCTCGATCAAATCTAATGACATCGACAGCTCAGTTGAAAAAGGTATCGCACGCATGAATTGTTTTGCTATGTCAGCTTTTGAATTTATTCTATATTTAGTCATTTAATTTCTTTCTAGTCACTCCATATATTTAACTTGGTATTGCTAACGCAAGTTAAATATTAATTAGTCAGTTTTTTGACAAATAGCGTGAACTTTGTGTTTTTCAGAGAGAACTTACAAAAAATAACCATTTATAATCAAAATATTTAATCAAATTTACCGCATCGCAACTGAAAACTTGAAATTTCACTCAAAAGTGCTAAATTGAGTGCCACATAACGAGAGTTAGGTGCGATGATAGAAAACTGCATAAATTTTAAACAAATGTGCGCAAAATTTGGGTGTACTGCTAGGACAATCCGGCATTACGAAGAAATTGAACTTTTATTCCCTCAAAAAGAAGGTCGAAGTCGTTGGTATAGTCGACGCGAGATAGTTCGAATGAAACTCATAATGCGTGGTCGCAAATTTGGATTCCCCTTAGAGGGAATACGACAGTGGTTATTAATGTATGATGGTAGACGAAATAATATTAATCAAATTAATGCCTGGATAGATATGGCTACCAATCAAATTGAAGAGCTCAAAGCAAAACGCATGACCCTCGACGAAAGCATAAATGAACTAAAAACACTACGTGATGAATCAAAAAAATCATTAGCAGAAGGTAAACCCTCTCTTTAAATCAAACACATTATCTTACGTTAACGTAAGGTCACGCGTTGAAATAACATTCACTTCCCGTTAACGTTAATCAAACTATTTTCTATTGATAAACTAAAAATACTCAGGTGTTAATTTACTTAGTATTTGTGGGTAAATTATGACAGAATCTTATATGAATATCCGTGAAATGTGCGAAAAATTCAGTGTGACGCCTAGGACTCTGAGGTTCTATGAAGCGAAAGAGTTAATTTTTCCAATCAGAACTGGTCAGAGGCGAAATTATTCCCATCAAGACCGAGGTAGATTGAAACTCATTCTCCAAGGTAAGAGATTTGGATTTTCTTTAGAAGACATCAGACAACTTTTAAACCTTTATAATTTAGGAGATCAGAGATATACTCAATATCTTCGAACAATTGAAAAATCAAAAGAAAGATTAAAAATCATGACTTCTCAGAGAGATGAGCTAACTGACGCTATTGAGGACTTAAAAGCTCATCTTAACCAAGGCGAACAAGAGTTAACCAAGTTAAAGAAAAAACGGATACAAGAAACTTAAGTTAGAGATTTTACTATGACAACTTACACTGCACCAACAAAAGATATGGCCTTCGTTTTACACGAACTATTAGAAATTGAAAAACAAGAGATTCTTGGCTATAGCGATATGACGCCAGATTTTACTTCTGCAATTTTAGAAGAGGCTGGAAAACTAAATTCAGAAATATTACATCCTCTTAACTCTATTGGCGATAAAGAAGGCTGTAGGCTTGAAAATGGTGTTGTTTACACTCCAACTGGTTTTAAAGAGGCCTTTGATCAAATAAGATTAGGTGGATGGACCGGTATTGATTGTGATCCAAAATATGGAGGGCAAGGCATTCCTTCGGTTGTCGCTATGCAAACTGCTGAAATGTTCGCATCTTCAAATCAAGCATTAGCTATGTACCATGGACTTACCCACGGAGCACAATCTGCAATCTCGGCCCATGGAACTGATGCCCAAAAAGAAACCTATCTTCCTAATATGGTCTCTTGCAAATGGACAGGGACGATGAACCTCACTGAACCTCATTGCGGAACTGATTTAGGATTAATGCGCACCAAAGCAGAACCAAATAAAGATGGTCTTTATAATATTACAGGGCAGAAAATCTTTATATCAGCTGGTGAACACGATTTGGCTGAAAATATCATACACTTAGTTTTAGCTAAAATCCCAAATGGTCCAGATGGTATTAAAGGAGTTTCGTTATTTATTGTGCCTAAATACTTAATTAACACAGACGGTACATTAGGAGTTAGAAACAACTTAAGGGTAGGAAGCATTGAAGAAAAGATGGGTATTCATGGCAACTCAACTTGTGTTATGAATTATGATGGCGCTACGGCTTATCTGTTAGGTGAAGAGCACAAGGGTATGCGTGCCATGTTCACAATGATGAATGAAGCGAGGCTGGGAGTAGGATTGCAAGGCTTGGGTCAAGCAGAAGTTGCATACCAAAATGCTGTAATCTATGCTAAAGATAGATTGCAGGGAAGGGATATTACCGGAGCTAAACATCCCCAAAAGCCCGCAGATCCATTAATAGTTCATCCAGATATTAAGCGAAATCTACTTGCGCAAAAAAGTTTTATTGAGGGTGCTCGGGCATTTACATCATGGAGCGCTATGCTTTTTGATCGATATGAACGAGAAAACGACAAGAGCGCTGATGGAATTGTTAGCCTATTAACCCCAGTCGTTAAGGGTTTTTTAACCGATATGGGTTATGACATGACGATACAAGCACAACAAATATATGGTGGACATGGTTATATTGAAGAGCATGGCATGAGCCAATTCACTCGAGATGCAAGAATTGCTATGATTTATGAGGGGACAAATGCCATTCAAGCCCTAGACCTAGTTGGTAGAAAGCTTGGAAAGGATAATGGCAAACACGCCCTGTCTTTCTTTGAAATGATAACAAACTTTATAAAAGAGAATAAAGATAACTTACCATTAAATGATAAGTTTTTAGAAAAGTTAAAACTCGGCTCCAAAGATCTTCAGGCTGCGTCTCTATACTTTATGCAAAATGGAATAAAAAATCCGTATGACGCTCTGGCAGGTTCATATGATTTTATGCACATGATGGGTCATGTCTGCCTGGGACTTATGTGGTCAAGAATGGCCAAAATATCGATGAAAAAATTAGAGGAAGGTTGTTCTAATCCAACATTTTATTCGGCAAAAATAAAAACTGGGGAATTTTATATGGAACGCTGGATGCCCATGACATCACTACATTTAAACCGAATCCAATCAGGATCAAAAACAATTATGTCCATGAATTCAGAAGATTTTTGACAGAATAGAGCTATCTCAAAATCAAAGCTTATAATATACATAAAATTTATTATATATATACGGACCGAAGTCTTATACTAAGAATTATATCTACCAGGTAATTGGAGCACTAAGATGACATTTGCAAACCTGAAATCCAATTGGATGACTGACGAACACAAAATGATTTCGGAAATGACTGCAAATTTTATTAATACTGAGTGGGCGCCAAAATTTGATAAATGGCGAAAACAAGGTAAAATGGATCGCGATACTTGGAATGAAGCTGGTGAACTAGGCTTACTATGTCCCTCTATTCCTGAGCAGTACGGTGGTGCTGGTGGGGATTTTGGTCATGAGGCGGCAATTTTAATTGAAGGCAGTAGAGCTAATCTAGCAAGTTGGGGTCATGCAATACATTCAGGGATTGTAGCTCATTATATTTTACATTGTGGGACGCAAGAACAAAGAGAGCGATGGTTACCAAAAATGGTTTCTGGTGAGTTGGTTGGCGCGTTAGCAATGACTGAGCCATCTGGAGGGTCAGATGTTCAAGCAATAAAAACCAGAGCAATAAAAGATGGCAACTCGTACCGGCTAACTGGGCAAAAATCTTTTATATCAAATGGGCAACATGCTAATCTAATAATTGTCGCCGCAAAAACTAATCCAGCTGAAAAGGCAAAAGGAACGTCTTTGGTAGTTGTAGAAACTGATGGAGCAGACGGTTTTTCTCGAGGTCAGAACCTAGAAAAAATTGGAGTTAAAGCAGCCGACACTTCTGAATTATTTTTTGATAATGTGGAGATACCACCCGAAAATATTTTAGGTGGAGAAGAAGGACAAGGCTTCTATCAAATGATGCAACAACTTCCTCAAGAACGCTTAATAATCGGCTGCGGCGCGGTTGGAGCAATGGAAGGTGCAGTTCAAAGAACCATCGATTATTGCAAGGAGAGAGAAGCATTTGGAAAGCCTATTATTCATTTTCAAAACACACGATTCAAATTGGCAGAATGTAAGACTCGCACAGTTGTTGCAAGAAGCTTTCTGGATAATTGCATAGAAGCACATCTAAAGAATGAACTATCCGTTGAAACCGCTGCAATGTGCAAATATTGGCTTACGGATGAACAAAACCAAGTCATTGATGAGTGCTTACAATTGCACGGAGGATATGGGTTCATGCAAGAATACGCTATTGCAGAAATGTGGACAGATGCAAGAGTGCAGCGAATATATGGTGGCACAAATGAAATAATGAAAGAGTTAATCTCTCGAAACCTGTAAGGGGAACGTATGACCATAATACTACATTGTTTTGGTGAAAGTGGTAATTCCTATAAAGCTGCATTAACTTTGCAGTTATCTGGTTTAAAATGGAGACCTGAAAAAATTGACTTTTTCAATGGAGCAACAAGAACAGAAGAATTCAAGTCTTTGAATGTACTTGGAGAAGCGCCAGTCATGGTCGATGGGATTACAACATTGACACAGTCAGGTGCGATTCAACAATACGTCGTAGATAAGTCTGGAAAACTGGGTGGGTTACCACAGGATAAATACGAAATATTGAGGTGGGTATTATTCGATAATCACAAGATGTCATCTCAAGCCGGTAATACAAGATTTATGATGAATTTTTTACCTGAAAAACATAGAAATGAAGAAGTTATAAAGTTTATGCAGGGAAGATTACACGCAGCATATCTTTTATTAAACACGGTACTACAAGATAAGGATTGGCTTGTAGGAAGTGAAATTACAATTGCAGATATTGCTAACTGTGGATATCTTTTTTATTCTGAACCATTTGGATTTGATAGAGATAAATGGGAGAATATTGACAGATGGCTATCCAACATAGAAGAGACACCCGGATGGAAACATCCTTATGATTTAATGCCAGGAAATCCAACTGACAGACTTTAAAGTGGAGTAAAAAATGATAGATGCGTACATTTATGATGCGGTTAGAACACCGCGTGGAAAAGGCAAGAAAGATGGAACTTTGCATGAAGTTACAGCGGTTGGTTTATCCTCTAGGACGTTAAATGAATTAGCTAGTAGAAATAATTTAACTGGCCATGCAGTAGAAGATGTTATTTGGGGTAATGTAACTCAAATTGGAGAGCAAGGAGCGTGTCTAGCCCGTTCAGCAGTGCTTGGTTCTAATTTAGACGCAAGTATTCCTGGCGTTTCAATAAATCGTTTTTGCGCAAGTGGTCTTGAAGCCGTTAATATGGCAGCAAACCAGGTAAAAGGTGGTGCAGGTGATGCGTTTATTGCTGGTGGCGTTGAAAGTATGTCTCGGGTTCCCATGGGTATGGACGGTGGCGCTATAGCGATCGATCCAGAACTAACAATGAAAAATTACATCGTTCCACAAGGAATTTCTGCAGATATAATAGCAACAAAATATGGTTTTTCGCGTGACGAATGCGATGCATATGCAGTTGAAAGCCAAAATAGAGCAGCTATTGCAGAAGTAGAAAACAGGTTCTCAAGGTCTAGGATGTCTTTGAAAGATCAAAATGGATTAACCATCTTAGCAAATGACGAAATGATCCGAAAGACTGATATGCAGTCGTTAGGTGGTCTGAAACCATCATTTAAAGATATGGGAGAAGTTATGCCAGGATTTGATAAAATTGGCATTATGAGATATCCAGAATTAGAAAAAATCAATCATGTGCATCACGCTGGCAATTCATCAGGGATCGCTGACGGTGCAGCTGCGATATTGATAGGCAATAAAGAATACGGTGAACAGAAGGGTTTAAAACCACGCGCGCGATTCAAAGCAACAAGTAGAATTGGCACTGATCCAACAATAATGCTTACCGGACCAATTCCAGCAACCGAACGCGTTTTGAAAGCTGCTGGAATGAGTATAAGTGATATTGATTTATTTGAAGTAAACGAAGCATTCGCTTCCGTAATTTTGCGATTTATGCAAGCCTTTAATGCTGATCATGGAAAAATAAATGTAAACGGTGGCGCAATAGCGATGGGACATCCATTGGGCGCAACTGGAGCAATAATTTTGTCAACTTTGTTGGATGAGATGGAACGTTCAGATAAAGAAACTGGATTGGCAACCCTTTGCATCGGATCAGGAATGGGCGCTGCAACGATTATTGAGCGAGTTTAGAAATTTAAAAACAAAAGAATCGGCAATAACTTACCCACTAATTATTAATTAGATAGTTTGAAATTTTTAGGAAAATCAAAATGACTGAATTCAATTATTCCATAGATTCTGACGGCGTCGCTATAATATCTTGGGACGTTCCAAACAAAAATATGAACGTAATGTCCCTTGAAGGTTTGACTGAATTAGACAACCTTTTCGATCAAGCACTGTTAGATGAACAAGTGAAAGGCATTATCTTAACTTCAGGTAAAAGTGACTTTGCAGGTGGTATGGATTTGAATGTGTTGGCTGATATGAAGACATCACAAGGTGACAACCCCGCACAAGGAATATTTAATGGAGTCATGCAAATTCATAAATTACTTAGAAAGATTGAATTAGCAGGGATGGACTTTAAAACAAAAAAAGGTGCCAAACCAGTTGCTGCTGCAATTACTGGAACAGCAGCTGGGATTGGCTTAGAGTTGCCATTGGCTTGCCATCGGATATTTGCTGTCGATAATAAAAAAGCTAAAATAGGTTTGCCCGAAATATTAGTGGGTATTTTTCCAGGAGCTGGTGGAGCAACTCGTTTAGTTCGAAAGCTTGGTGCTATGAATGCAGCACCATTCCTATTGGAGGGAAAATTACTCTCACCGTCAAAAATGAAAATAGCCGGAATTATTGATGAGCTTACTGAGAAGGACAATCTATTATCTACCGCAAAAGCGTGGGTTTTAGAGGCTAAGGATTCTGATTGTGTGAAACCGTGGGATGACAAAGGTTATAAAATGCCAGGGGGCGCACCATACCATCCCAGTGGCTATATGACATTTGCAGGCGCATCTGTAATGGTAAATTCCAAAACTCAAGGAGCCTTTCCAGCTGCAAAGGCTTTACTATCAGCAGTATACGAGGGTGCTCAGGTGCCGTTTGATACTGCTCTGAAGGTTGAAGCTCGTTGGTTTACGAATATCTTAATGAATCCATCATCAGAGGCTATGATGCGTTCTCTTTTCATTAATAAGGAAGCCCTTGAAAAAGGCGCCGTACGTCCCAAAGACATAACAGATCAAAAAGTAAAAAAGATGGGAATATTAGGTGCTGGTATGATGGGGGCTGGAATATCATATGTTTCAGCAATGGCGGGGATCGAGGTCATCCTCCTAGATATGAAAAAAGAAGATGCAGAAAAAGGGAAAACTCACGCTGAAAATATTTTAAATGTTGGAATTAAACGTAAAAAAATTACGGAAGATAAGAAATCAACTGTCTTAAACTTAATAAACCCAACAATTGATTTTAATGATCTGAATGGTTGCGATTTAATCGTTGAAGCAGTTTTTGAGGATCCTGCGATCAAAGCAGAAGTTACGAAAAAGGCAGAGTCAGTTGTTGATAAAGACTGTATTTTTGCAACAAATACTTCAACCTTACCCATCACTTCACTAGCAAGCGCTTCTGTTAGGCCAGAGCAATTTATAGGAATTCATTTCTTCAGCCCAGTTGACAAGATGTTACTAGTTGAAATTATCAAAGGAAATGCAACTGGCCAAAAAGCTGTAGCGAAAGCATTGGATTATGTCCAACAAATCAGGAAAACCCCAATTGTTGTTAATGATGCAAGGTTTTTCTACGCAAATAGATGCATTATTCCATACGTAAATGAAGGAGCGATGATGGTTGCTGAGGGTATTGCTCCCGCTTCAATTGAAAATGCAGCTAGGCAATTAGGTTTTCCTTTGGGTCCATTACAGTTGACTGATGAAACCTCCATTGATCTTGGCGTTAAGATAATAAAAGCCACGCGAGCGGCCATGGGAAATGAATATCCAGAAAAAAATGGTGATGAGGTAAGCTTTAAACTTTTTGACGAAGGTAGGCTCGGCCGTAAAACAAATGCCGGCTTTTATGAATATGACGACAAAGGAAAACGAACTGGGCTATGGGCTGGTTTGAATGAAACTTGGCCAATTAACGAGACACAGCCAGAGTTTAAAGATATAAAAAATCGATTAATACTAAGTCAAGTCTTAGAAGCTATCAAAGCACTTGAAGAAGGAGTTTTGGAAGATATAAGAGAGGGCGATGTTGGCGCTATTTTAGGTTGGGGATTTGCGCCCTGGTCTGGTGGCCCTTTTGGATGGGTTGATATCAAGGGATTAAGAAATGTTGTGGAGATATGCAACAAATTATCATTAAGTGAAGGCGATAGATTTTCAGCACCAAAACTATTAGTAGAAATGGCTAACAATAACCAAACTTTTTATGGTAAATACCGAAAAAATAAAGACGTCGCCTAAGCTTAGGACTTTTATTAAAAAGACTAAAGCAAAAAAGTTAGTTTCCTCTGAACAATATAATTATCCCTGCTAGGGCAATAAACACTACTCCACAGGTTGCAATAAAATCAGGTATTTCCCCAAATAATATGTATCCCCAAAAACCAGCACTCAGTAAAAAAGCATACTCAAAAACAGAAACATAAGACGCTTCTGCAACCTGATAACCTCTCGTAATGAATGCAACACCAATGACAGAAACCAAAGCCTGACAAATGAT
>Ga0206679_10003363_pt1 | contig 12339 bp, 9 predicted proteins | sample M110012015metaG_FD_155464 | JGI IMG/M metagenome (GOLD analysis project Ga0206679, IMG submission 155464) | Ammonia-oxidizing marine archaeal communities from Monterey Bay, California, United States - M1 100m 12015 | ecosystem: Environmental > Aquatic > Marine > Intertidal zone | place: USA... | reverse complement strand
AGAAGTTCCGTCCATATTAATAGTAGCACCTAATGGCAATACAAAAGAAGAAACCTCTTCAGAAACCCCTAAATGATCCTCACATCTTTCCATAGTAACTGGCAAAGTTGCCGCACTTGAACTTGTAGAAAATGCCAACATTTGTGCTGGAGAAATTGCTTTAAAGAAATTGACATACTTCACTTTAGTAAATATCCTTAAAATTAAAGGATAAACCACAACTACCATCAGTAACAAACCTGCAATAACGGTTAGCGAATATTTTCCTAAGGCGATAAATAAGGTAGAACTTGCTCCAAAATCAACCACCAGACCTCCTAAAAGCGCAAACACTCCATAAGGTGCTGCCAACATAATTAAGTCCACAATTTGAAGGATAATATCGTTTACTCCATCAAAGAAACCTTTTACATATACTGTTTTTTCACTCGGCAACATAACCATGGAAATACCAAACAGAATAGCAAAGAAGATAACCTGCAACATATTAGAATTGTTACTAGAAGCTGAAAAGATATTAGTCGGCACTATATCCACCACAAACTGAAGAGGACCTGCTTCTTTCACATTTCCTGCTGCTGCAATTTTTTTATCTGCTCCTGATTGGGAATTTTCAGATAACTGTATAGATTCTCTATCAAAATCAGCACCAGGATTTACTATATTTACCAAAAACAAACCAATGGTTACCGCAATAATGGTTGACATCAAATAAATAGCAATTGTTTTCCCTCCAATCCTACTTAGTTTTGAAATATCAGATAAAGATGCCACTCCTTTAATAAGGGATGCAAAAACCAAAGGCACAGCAATTAGCTTTAAGAGGTTTACAAAGACAACTCCCCAAGGTTTTATCCAATCGTTTGTAAAGTCCACCCAACCTAATTTATTAGCGATTAGGCCGTAAACGACACCTAATACCATTCCGATTATAATTTTCCAGTGTAATGCTAATTTCTTCATGTTTTATATTCTATTCGTTTTACTTCTTAAATAAGCATCTACTAAAGTAAGTACCATCATACTTTCTACAATAGGTACTGCCCTTGGCACTACACAAGCATCATGCCTCCCTTTTCCTTTTATCTCTACTTTTTTCCCATTAACATCAATACTTTCTTGTTTTTGCATAATAGTCGCTACTGGTTTAAAAGCTACTTCACAATAAATATCATTTCCATTACTTATTCCTCCTTGTATTCCTCCAGAAAAATTAGTTTTGGTTTTACCACTTGCATCTACAATAATATCATTTACTTCACTTCCTTTACTAGAGGAAATATCTACTCCACCAAAACCATATTTAAATCCATGAACTGCATTAATAGACAGCATTCCTTTTCCTATATCGGCATGCAGTTTATCAAAAACTGGTTCTCCCCAACCTGCAGGAACACCACTTGCTACAACTGTAATTTCTCCACCTATGGTATCACCCACTTTTTTTGTTTTTTCAATTTCTGAAATCATTTTATTAGCAATTTCAACATCAGGACACCTCACTAAATTTGTTTCCGTTAAACTTAAATCCAAATCCTTATGGCATTTATTCATTTTTACACTCCCAACTGCAGAAACATAAGCTTGTACTTCAACTCCAATTTTTGCAAGTATTTGCTGAGCAATAGCTCCAGCCACTACTCTACAAGCAGTTTCACGAGCAGAGGATCTTCCTCCTCCTCTATAATCTCTAATTCCATATTTTTGCTGATAAGTATAATCGGCATGGGACGGGCGAAAAGCATCTTTTACATGGGTATAGTCCTTACTCTTAGCATCCTCATTTTTAATGGTAAACCCAATAGGGGTACCTGTTGTTTTTCCTTCAAAAATTCCAGATAAAAACTGAACTGTATCACTCTCTTTTCTTTGAGTAGTAATCTTGGATTGCCCTGGCTTTCTTCTATCCAACTGTTTTTGAATTTTTTCAAAATCCAACTCCAACCCTGCAGGACAACCATCAATAATACCACCAATACTGGCACCATGCGATTCGCCAAAAGTAGTCAGTTTAAAAATTTTACCGATTGAATTTCCCATAGCGCAAATATAACATAATTGATTAGAGTGAATTTTGTATTTTCGCACAATCAAAAACAAAATATGAAAACAGTAATCAAGAATATTTCAGAACTTATACAAACAGAAACAACTCCTAGAAAATGGGTAGCAGGAAAAGATATGGCACACATCAGCACCATTAAAGATGCCTTTGTAGAGGTTGAGGGTGGAATCATTACATCCTTTGGAAGTATGGATTCTTGGCAAGGAATAGAAGACTGGAATAATACTGATATAATTGATGCTGAAGGAGGGATGGTTTTCCCTACTTATTGCGATAGCCATACTCATCTAGTATTTGCAGCTAGCCGTGAAGGAGAGTTTGTAGATAGAATAAATGGATTGAGCTATGCTGAAATAGCACAAAGAGGTGGTGGAATTTTAAATTCTGCCGAAAAATTACAAAACGCTTCTGAAGATGAACTTTTTGAAGATGCATTAGGTCGCCTAAACGAATTAGTACAAATGGGAACTGGAGCCATAGAAATAAAAAGTGGTTACGGCCTAACTTTGGATGCTGAACTTAAAATGCTTAGAGTAATTAAAAGATTAAAAGCAGCATCTGATGTTACTATAAAAGCTACTTTCTTAGGAGCACATGCTCTACCCAAAGAATACAAAGACAATAAAGATGGTTATATGGATTTGGTAATTAATGAAATGTTACCAATAGTAGCAAAAGAAGGATTAGCTGACTATGTAGATATTTTTTGTGAGGATGGATACTTTACTGTTGAAGATACAAAAAACCTATTAACAGCAGCCAATAAATTAGGATTACAATCCAAAACACATGTCAATCAGTTTAATGCAATTGGTGGTGTAAAAGCCTCAGTTGATTTAGGTGCTTTATCAGTGGATCATTTAGAAGAAATGGCTGAAGAAGATTATGAAGCATTGCTAGGAAGTAACTGCATGCCAACTATTTTACCTTCTTGTTCTTTCTTTTTAGGGATACCTTACGGACCAGCAAAAAGAATGATGGAAGAAGGGTTACCAGTTGCATTGGCAACCGATTACAACCCTGGATCTACACCTAGTGGAAATATGAATTTTGTAGCATCCTTAGGTTGCATACAAATGAAAATGACTCCTGAACAAGTGATTAATGCAACTACCATCAATACTGCTTTTGCTATGGGGATTGAAAAAGAGTTGGGAAGTATTTGTGTTGGAAAAAAAGCCAATCTTTTTATTACAAAACCTATCCCTAATTATGCTTACCTACCTTATAGCTTTGGCCATAATGTTATTGACAAGGTTATGATTAACGGAAAATTCCAATAAAAGAAAAGCCCTACTTTTCAGTAGAGCTTTTTTATATAAATAATTTCAAATACTATTTATTTCTTTTCATATAATAATAATGATTAGCAGCACCTGAATCTGAAGTCACATTTGCAGACATAAATACCCAACCTCTTTCTGCAGCAGCATTAGCAGCAGCAGCCATTGATCGAAAAGTACTAGAAGCACGCATCATTTCACTCACCTCTTTATTTCTAAGATTTCCATAATCAAAAGCAATAATAAGTTTAACTTGAGGCTTCAACATTCTTTTTATTTGTAGTTCACGTGCATCTTCTCCTTTAGCATTACGACCTTGTTCATCTACACTTTCTGTATTCATAGGAATCTCAATTCCTTTAATAACCATATATTCAACATTTGCTTTTGAACTTGTAGTTTGCTCAACAGCTTGTTTGTCTCCTTTCTTACTTCTTTTTTGAGCCATAGTTAAAAATGGAATCATAGCTACTAGCATCATTAATACAATCTTTTTCATTTCTTTTCTTTTTTTTAATTAATTACTTGTTTTATTCTCGCAATAATACAAAAATTTATTGTCCTCCTAAAATTATTGGCAAATCACCATCACCATTACCAATTACAATAACCTTAGCATTTTCTGATTTTGCAATTTCTTGAGTAGCCTCTACTCCTTTCCATTTTAATAGCTGTGGTGTAATTGTCTTGTTTACAATATTTTGAAATTTGGAAATACCATTTGCTTCAATTTCTTTTCTTTCAGCTTCCTTTCTTGCCTTATCAATTTTAAACTCATACTCTAAAGATTCTTGTTCTTGTTTTAATTTCTGCTCAATTGCAGTTCTTAAAGTTGTTGGTAAAGTTACATCTCTTATTAATATTGCATCTAGCTTAAGATATTTTGATTCAATATTATCTTTTGTTCTTGCATAAATTTCATCTTCAATAGCTTCTCTTTTAGTAGAATAAAGTTCTTCTGGTAGATAATTTCCAATTACTTCTCTAGTAACAGATCTAATTTCAGGCTTAATAATACTTTCTAAGAAATTTTTACCAATTCCATCATGTAAATAACCAATACTATCAGCAACTGGTTGGTACCTAAATGAAAGGTCAATTTTAATAGATAAACCATTTTTAGATAATACTTCCATCTTTTCAAAAGTATCTTTTAACTTAACATCATATATAAACATATCATTCCATGGAGCTATAACATGCAAACCTTGTCCATAAACAATTTCTTTTTCTAGACCTCCTCCAAACTTCTTAAATAGCACACCTTTTTCTCCTGACTCAATCGTTACGAACATACTTGAGCCAAACATGACCAAAAATATCATCCCTATAATTCCCATTACCATTGCCTTTGGCAACCCTTGATTTTCCATAATTTATTTGTTTTAGTTAATTTAATTGTTGTTTTAATTTCTCTTCATCCATCTTCCTTCTATGTAATATATTAATATAATTATATGCTTTCTTCTCTCCTAATTTTTGAGCCCTTTTAGCCCAATCAATAGCAGCATCTAACCCTCCTTTTATCTCACTTGCTAAGGCCATATTAAAAGCAGCTTTTTTAGCAATTTTTTCATCTACATCATCAGTAAGTGGCATCCATATCTCAATTGCAGCATCCCAATCACCTTTTTTAACATATGATTTTGCTAACTTTAAATCATCTGATTTACCAATATAATAAGTTCTATTTACTTTAATCCATATTGGTAAAATACGAAAACCATATTGCTCTCCTGCATAAATTCCTGATTTCTTTATTGCAATCCTTTTTGATGGTAAATTCAATTGAGCCTCTTCAGGAGAATGTCCCCAAGCTTTAAACTCCTTTATTTCAGTAAATTTATTTTCATCAATAATGCGTTCTTTATTTACATCATATATTCTCCAGCCTGATTCTACACTCATAATCAATGTTGCAGGATAACGCAATTCTTTTACTTTTATTCCCTTTACTTTTCGAGTACGCGCAACTGGTGCACCTACAATTGTTCTAGAATCAGAATCAAATGTTTCTAAAACTAATAAGGCATCACCATCATAAGAACCACAAATACTCTTTACTTCATTCCAAGCTAAAGGAATTGGAAAAGAAGAAGTACCTGTACCCTTCAATTCAATTCCTCCTACATTTTTAAGGCTAAATCTTTCAGAATTATTCAGCATATTACTAAGGCCTTCCACACAGTACTCAGCACCTTTCCTGTCAGCACCAATCCCTTCTCCACTAATCAAACCTTCAACAATATTCCCTGCTAAATTATCTTTTGAAGGACGCGACCTATTCACCACAACTACATTTTGTATATCCTGAGCAATAGTAATATCAGCTGGCCTTTGCACATTCACCAATACGGATGAAGTGCTGCAAGAACTTAATCCTGCAACTACTAATATTCCAAAAATAAATTGCTTTATCATATTAAATTAAACCATTGTATTTCCTCAGGAACCATTCCAAAGAAATGAGGGCTAACAAACTTAGTAAAATCCAAGGAATATTAATGATTCCTTTTAACTTTTCTTCTGTTGTAATGCGTTTATAATTGCTTTTACTTTGTGTTATAGTAGCTGGAATTTCAGCTATTTGATTAGGATAAAACAACTTACCCCCACTAGTATTGGCCAATTGAAACAATAAATGATGATTTGCAACAGTGTGTAATTGTTCCAACTGAATTGCTTTTACATCAAAACCACCTCTTTTAAGTATCTCACTTCCCTTCACTTTAGCCAAAAAAGTATATTTCCCTACATCAAGTACACCCGCATTTAAGCTGTATTTTTCGGCTGATTCAGAAAACTCATATTCAAACTTCTCCCCTTTTTCATTCTTTATAGTTAAGGCGATTTCTTTATTATTTATCAACTCATAACTCTCATTATAAAGGGAGGCATAAAAATTAATAGTTGAATTTTCAGCAATCTGTTTTTTATAATTAACCCTAAATTTACTTTTATCTTCTTGCAGAACCAAGTACTGTGTTAGTTTAGAAAACAACTCATCAAAAGCAGTATTATTTTTAGAATTTAAATAATCATATAGTTTCCATTTCCAGAACCCTTCAGCTGTAATAACAGCCATTTTTCTACCATTTTGCTCATCTAATACTACAATAGGATTACTTGTAGTATGTCCTTCAATTTTCTGCAACAACATTACCTCAGCACCAACCTTAATAGTATATTTACCAAAAGTAGAATATAGTGGAGGGGCGGCATCAATAAGGTTCAATAAATCAGATGAGAATGTAAAGTTGGAAAAACTTTCATTTTTTACTGCTTTCACCTCTTCCAATCCTCCCCTAGTTTTAAAACTAAAAACGGAAGAAAATTGTTTGTATATATCCTGTTGAAGATTAAAAATAAGCAATGGTATTTTTGATTTCTTTAAATCCTTTACAACAGAGGAACCTTCCTCAATTCCAAAAAGAACTACTAATTGATATGCCTCTAAGTTTCCATTAAAATCAGCAATACTTGCTTGTTCCAAAGCATAGTTTTTATTTTTCTCAATTGCACTTTTATAAGCGGCAATATCAGGATGAGTCCCATCAGTTAAAAGTAAAATTTTATAGCGAGAATCTATCACCTCAACATAAGCAGTGTAGCTATTATTTCTTTTATTTTTTTCAGCAGGAAACTGAGTAAGTGTAATGGTATAATGCTGTAAACCCACATCACCCGCAAGCAGGTTTACTTTTACTTTTTCATAATCATCATCAGTAGTAATAAGCACCTTTTCAGCATGAATTTTTTCGCCTTTACACCAAATAGTAACCTGAATATTTTCACCCTTACACTGCTGAGTAGCAATCGCTATTTCCAAAGGAAAAGTATTGCCTAAAAAAGCAATTTCATTTTGCTGCACTTTTACGATACTCACATCCTTATTTAAAGTAGTATCACCTTGAGCAATTGCATAAATTGGATACTGCATTAAATCGCCATAAAGCGGATTATTACCTCTGTTATACAACCCATCACTAGCCAAAACCAAACCAGCAACATGCTGATTAGCAAAACGACTATTCATATCCTGAAAAAGATGACTATAGTTAGTTAATAAACCCTTATTTTCAGTAGAAAAACCTTTATTCACGGCATCAGAAAATGAAAAATGATGCACCTCAAAATCATCTAATTGATTGGCAATATCTGTTAAAAAATAAACAGAAGAAGTATCAGGAATTGACTGAGAGATGTCCTGTACCAAAATCACAATGGGTTTATTGCTAGTTTTCTGTAGGGATTTAACAATAGGATTGAGCAATAAACCAGCCAGAAAACCAATAAACAAAGTACGAATCACAAAAAGTAGTTTCCTCAATATACTAGAGGAAAGTAAATTTTCTTTTCGGTATAAAAAATAAGCATAACTTAAACCTAATAAAAGGCAAGCTATGGCATATAATATTGGTAAATTGGTGCTTATACCCATCTATTTAGGTAAGCATTCCTCCACAAACATGCAGGACTTGACCAGTAACATAAGCTGACATATCAGAAGCTAAAAATAAAGTTGCATTTGCGATATCCTCAGTAGTCCCTCCTCTTTTTAAAGGGATTGTATTTCTCCATTCTTGTACTTGTTCTTCTCCTAAAGCCTCTGTCATTTCAGTTTCAATAAAACCTGGAGCAATAGAATTACACCTGATATTACGAGAACCTAATTCCAAAGCTGTTGATTTTGTAAAACCATTAATAGCGGCTTTGGATGCAGAATAATTTGCTTGTCCTGCATTACCTTTTACACCAACTACTGAACTCATATTAATAATAGAACCTTTTCTTTGCTTCAACATTGGGCGTAAAACAGCTTTTGTCATATTGAAAACTGACTTCATATTGATATCCATCACTCTATCAAAATCATCTTCTGACATACGCATAAGCAAACCATCTTTTGTGATTCCTGCATTGTTAACTAATACATCAATACTACCAAATTCTTCCATTACATCAGCAGCTAATTGCTGTGCAGCATCAAAATCAGAGGCATCCGATTTATACCCTTTTGCTTTACAACCATTTGCTGAAAGTTCTTTTTCCAAAGATTTTGCCTTTTCATCAGATGAACGATAAGTAAATGCAATATTTGCTCCTTGACCTGCAAACACCTCAGCAATTCCTTTTCCTATCCCCCTACTAGCACCAGTAATGATTACAGTCTTTCCTTCTAATAATTTCATAATTTATATTTTAAAAATCAAAGATAGAAAAAGCCATTAAATTGAGGGCTTTTTATGAAACTATAGTAAAACATTAAGCAATCTATCTAATTAAGATAACTCTCCCATACTCCTTATGCTTCCATCCTTCAAAATCCTGAAAATAGAGATCATATACATAAGTGTCAGAAGGTAAGTCTTTTTGAGTTTTATAATGTATTCCATCCCAACCTCCATTCAAACTGCATTTTAATTCTTGAGGATTAGCCGATTGAAACATAATATCACCTTGAGCATTATATACTTTAAATAAAAATGTATTTTCTCTAATTGCATGATATTCTATACAAAATTTATCATTTAGCTTATCATTATCAGGAGTAAAGGATGTTGGAATATAAAACCAATATTCTTCTTGAACAAACACTTGATGAATAGCAGTATCTGAACAGCCATTAGCATCAATAATAATTAAAGTACTTTGATAAGTATCTTGTAAACCTAACCCTTCACTATCAACAGGGTAAATATGTTTTGGATTCTCTAGAGTTACATTAACTGTATTATCACCAAAATTCCATTCCCAAGCTACAACATCACCAATTGAAATACTTGTGAAATTTGCGACTGGACTAATAACAGAAAGAGTGTCAGATAAAAGATGTATTACAGAAGTAGGACTTTCCAGAATTGTAACAACTGCACTTCCACTTATCGTACCAAAAGAAATAGCATCATTAAATTGGCTTAAAGTATAAGTTCCTTCTGTTTTTTTATTAATAAAATAAGGGGAGTTTTGTGTTGTTATAGAGTTTTGACTAACCCCATTGATTTCATACACAAAAGTAAAAGGAGCAACTCCTGAAAAATCAACTTTAAGTATCGCTTCTACCCCATTATCACAAATTGTATCACTACCCGAAATAAATGCAGTTTGTGCACTTAACAAAAAAGGAGAGATTACAAAAAATAAAAATTTCTTTATCATGCTGCAAATATAAAAAAAAGCCCTACAATAATGCAGGGCTCTTTTCAGTATTATGGATACTTTTATTATTCCTCTTCCTTCACTTCCTCAAATTCAACATCTGTCACATCATCAGTAGCAGGCTCAGTTTGCGCTCCTTCAGCAGCAGCAGCAGCTCCTTCTTCTTGTGATGCTTTATACATCTCTTCAGATGCAGCTGTCCATGCAGTGTTAATTTTTTCCATTGCAGTATCAATAGCATCTAAATCCTTGCTTTCATGTGCAGATTTCAATTCAACTAAAGCCTCTTCAATTGGTGCTTTTTTATCATCTGATAATTTTTCACCAAATTCTTTTAATTGCTTTTCTGTTTGAAAAATCATTCCATCAGCTCCATTAATTTTATCAGCTGTTTCTTTTGCTTTGTTATCTGCCTCAGCATTTGCCTCAGCTTCTTGCTTCATTTTTTCAATTTCCTCATCAGATAAACCAGAAGAAGCTTCAATTTTAATATTTTGCTCTTTTCCTGTTGCTTTATCCTTAGCAGATACATTTAAGATTCCATTTGCATCAATATCAAAAGTTACTTCAATTTGAGGGATCCCTCTTGGTGCTGGTGGAATATCTGCTAATTGGAACCTACCAATTGATTTATTATCAGTTGCCATTGGACGCTCCCCTTGTAACACATGAATATCAACAGCAGGTTGGTTATCAGCAGCAGTTGAGAATACTTCCGATTTCTTAGTAGGAATAGTTGTATTTGCTTCAATTAATTTTGTCATTACACTTCCCATAGTTTCGATTCCTAATGAAAGAGGAGTTACATCTAATAATAATACATCAGTAACATCACCAGTTAGTACACCTCCTTGAATAGCTGCCCCTACCGCAACAACCTCATCAGGATTTACTCCTTTTGATGGAGATTTTCCAAAGTATTTTTCAACCACATCCTGTATTGCAGGGATACGAGTTGAACCACCAACTAAAATAACTTCATCAATATCAGAAGCAGTCATTCCAGCATCCTTCATTGCTTTTTTGCAAGGAGTAAGAGTTGCTTGAATTAACTTATCAGCTAATTGCTCAAATTGTGCTCTTGTTAAAGTTCTTACAAGGTGCTTAGGTCCTGAAGCAGTTGCAGTAACATAAGGTAAATTAATTTCAGTTTGTGAAGAAGAAGAAAGCTCAACTTTTGCTTTTTCAGCAGCTTCTTTCAATCTTTGTAAAGCCATAGGATCTTCTCTTAAATCCATGCTTTCATCTTTCTTAAACTCCTCTGCTAACCAGTCAATAATTACTTGGTCAAAATCATCTCCTCCTAAGTGCGTATCTCCATTAGTTGATTTTACTTCAAACACACCATCTCCTAATTCAAGTATAGAAATATCAAAAGTTCCTCCTCCTAAATCAAAAACAGCAATTGTTTTATCCTGATCAGCTTTATCCAAACCGTAAGCTAATGCTGCTGCTGTTGGCTCATTAATAATTCTTTTTACAGTAAGTCCTGCAATTTCACCTGCCTCTTTTGTTGCTTGTCTTTGTGCATCATTAAAGTAAGCAGGAACAGTAACTACTGCTTCAGTTACAGTTGTTCCTAAATAATCCTCAGCAGTTTTTTTCATTTTTTGCAATACCATTGCTGATATTTCTTGTGGTGTATATAATCTACCATCAATATCAACTCTTGGCGTATTGTTATCTCCCTTTACTACTTTATAAGATACATTCTTAATTTCTTTAGCCATTGCAGTAAAGCTCTCACCCATAAATCTTTTTATAGAAGCAATAGTTTTTGTTGGATTAGTAATTGCCTGACGCTTTGCACTATCCCCTACCTTTCTTTCACCACCTTCAATAAAGGCAACAATTGATGGAGTTGTTCTTGCTCCTTCAGCATTTGGGATAACTACAGGTTCATTCCCTTCCATTACAGAAACACATGAATTTGTTGTTCCTAAATCGATTCCAATAATTTTACTCATTTTACTATGTTTTAAATTTAAATAATTTGTTTTCTGATGAGTAATTATTGCAATTACAATGCCACAGCAAATTGTACGACAAAACTGTCATAAAAACAAACTACTAGATAAAATTTAAAACTAATTTACTGACAGAGCGTCAGTTTAATGAAAGTTTCTATCCAAACCATCAGTTGATTTTAAGAAATCAATGCTTGAAGAAGTAAGAGGGAATCCTTGTCTTATTTTAGTGTATCTTGATGAAAACAATCCAATTCCATTATTAATATTTGTAAACTGTGGGCGCTCCTGAACTATACCATCAATTGGCTTATTAACCTTAATGTAAGTATCTAAATCCTCCGACCCAACTGTCATTACCAGGTCAATACTATTAAAAGACCTAACTTTATTATCATCTTTTTCAAGATTTAACCTCAAAAAATTAAAAAAACTTTCTCCTTCAATTCTCATCTTTGTTTCTTTATCATCAACTAAAGGCTGACTAAAAACTAATTGTTTTACTTCAAAATTCTCAGTGTAATTTATAACTAAGTCTAATTGATATATTTTACCATTATCATTAGAATCATCCCAAGTAATTGGTGATGATCTATAATCATCATTATTATAAAACCCAAACTTAAATGCTTTCTTTGTTCTAAAAACATTATCAAAATCAAAACCAGAAATTATATTAGTTATTGAACTTACCTTATTTCCAGTAATCTTATTTTCAATTAACAACTCATATACAGAATTTGAATTCAAAAAGCTATTATTTTCAAAAGTATATACCATAATCGAATCATGGAAATCGCCTTCAGCTCTACTAACTAAATCCTCAGACAAAGTAATAGTATCTGTATTTCCATTATTTTTAGTT
>Ga0206679_10003362_pt1 | contig 12340 bp, 9 predicted proteins | sample M110012015metaG_FD_155464 | JGI IMG/M metagenome (GOLD analysis project Ga0206679, IMG submission 155464) | Ammonia-oxidizing marine archaeal communities from Monterey Bay, California, United States - M1 100m 12015 | ecosystem: Environmental > Aquatic > Marine > Intertidal zone | place: USA... | reverse complement strand
TTAACATCATCTCTAAGACCGTCAATAGGACTTGCCCATTCATCAGACTCATTAATTTGACTACCAATCTTGTATGCCATTCCTAAAGAAAGGAATGTGAAGTTATCTGTAACATATTGAGTATTCATTATTGAAGCGTCCCACTTATCAGTCAACCCATTTCTTACCGTATAATCAATATTTAAAGATAGTTTCTTGTTTACTTTATAATTCGCCCTGACACCATATATATATACCGTTTCTGAAGGCTGCTCGAAAAATGATTTCTTTTGCGTACCTAAATTAGTTCCTTCCATTTCATATCCAAAATCATGAACATAAGTATCTGTAAAAAGATTTGTTCTGATAGAGTTGTAAATATTATAACCTACACCTAATTTTCCATCAAAATTTAGTTTCCCTCCTCTTTTAGTTTCAAAGAAGTATGACATTGCATTAGTTAAATTAATATTTACAAGTAAATCTACTTCCTTAAATGATGCTTTAAATTTATCTCCATTTCCTTCATATCTATTTGGCCAAGGCTCAAATACTGAATATCCTAAATATTCATTTGCTCTTCTAAGTCCTGCAAAGCTTCCACTAGAAAATTCTGTTGCTATTGAATAAAATGAGTTTATCTTTTTTTCTACATGAAAAGAAAATGCTGTTTTTAACTCAAAGAATTTATTTGCTTCTTGATAAGCAGGATAATGATCATACTGAGTAATATCACCTTTAAACTTTGTAATACCATAATTTAAACCAACTGACCAACCTTTCCAGAGAGGTATAATTTCTTTTTCAGAATTATTACTAGATGTAATTTTAGCTTTATTAGTTTGAATATTATGCTTATTAATAGCATTAGAAATTGCATTGTCTTGCGCTAGTAACAAGCTACAACTACACAACAAAACAGTAACTAAAAGGGTACTTTTTTTACTCATATTTTTTTTTATAAGGGTTGCAAACTTAGTTAATTGTTTTCTTATCTGAAAATTACTAACAACTTATGTGTAAAAAGCTATGTTTTTTCATCTGTTAAGCTTTATTAATTTTTTACATTTGCAGCAATTATAAATTAAACAAAAACAAAGAAATGGGAATTTCAAAAATCTTTTACATTTTAGTTTTAGCTACTGTAATGAGTAGTTGCGGACTAAACAAAATGGCTAATAAATACGAAACAGTAAGTTATACTGTAACTCCTCCAACTTTACAAGCTCATGGCGGTAATGTATCATTAACATTAGACGCAACTTTTGCTGAAAACTATTTTGCAAAAAAAGCCACTGTTGATTTTACTCCAGTATTAGTATATGCAAATGGAGAAACTGCTTTCAAAACAATCACTATTCAAGGTGAAGAAGCTACAGGAGGTGAGGCAACAATTTTTAATGCAACAGGAGGTAATTTCAATTATCAAGATGCTGTTAAATACAATGCGGATATGATGAATTCTACTTTAGAATTGAGAGCTACTGCAAAATTAAAAGATAAAGAGAAGGCATTAGGCCCTATCACTATTGCTGATGGTGTAATTGCAACTTCAACAAGAGTATTGGATAATGAAGAATTAGCAAATAACAATCACGGATACGAGCACGAAACTATTTTAGAAGAAACAGCTACTATCTACTTTTTAGTTAACCAAGCTAACATCAGAACAACTGAGAAAAGTGATGCTGACATTAAGAAATTAAAAGCATTTGCAAAAAACGGATACAAAACGCATTCTATCGAGATTAAATCATTTGCTTCTCCTGAAGGTTCAGTAAACATGAACGATAATGTTTCGGACAACAGAATGAAAAGCACACTTAGTTATACAAAAAGATTATTGCGTACTTTAAAAGTAGATGGAGCTAGAAATGCTGAACTATACACTGAAACTTCAGTAGGTGAAGACTGGGCAGGATTTGAATCTTTAGTACAAGCTTCTGACATAAAAGATAAAAGAAGAATCAATAAAATTGTAAACTCTGTTGAAGATTTAGCATTAAGAGAGCAACAAATCAGAGATTTAGCTGAAATTTATGATGCACTTGAAGATGATGTATTACCACAATTAAGAAAAGCAATTATTGTAATTCGTTCATTCGAGCCAAAAAGAACTGATGAAGAGATTGCAACACTTTCAACTACTACTCCTGAAGTATTAGATGTAAAAGAATTATTATTCTCAGCTACTTTAACTGATGATGCAGCAACTCAAGAAGGAATTTACAACAAAGCTGTTGAATTACACAATGACTGGAGAGGATACAACAACATTGCTTGTATGCACTTAGCTAATGGAGACCTAAGCGAAACTATAGTTTACCTTAATAAAGCAGAAGCTTTAGGAGCAAATCAAGCTGACATTTCAATCAACAAAGGAATTGTTGCTGCAAGAAAAGGGGAATTAGCAAAAGCACAAAAATTATTCAACCAAGCGAATGCTTCTGAATTGAATCAAGCTACTTTAGATATCAGACAAGGAGAATACAAAAAAGCAGCAAGATTTTTCAAAAATGAAACATCACACAATGCAGCTTTAGCACAAATTTTAGATGGTAAAAATGGCGCTTGCAATGACGGAACTGCTGATTGTCATTACCTAAATGCAATTGCTGCTGCAAGATCAGGAAATAATGATGCTGCAATTAGCAACTTAACAAATGCTATTGCTGCTAATGCAAATTACAAAGCAGAAGCTACTATTGATTTGGAATTTGTAAACTTAAGAGCAAATGAAGCTTTTATCGCTTTAACAAAATAAAAAAGCATTAAGCAAATAACACATGAATAACCCCTTTCAAAAGAAGGGGTTATTTTTTTTAATATGACTCAACAAAAGAAACCTAACTTTATCATTATTGGCGCTATGAAAGCGGCAACTACTTCCCTTTACACCTATTTAAAGCAGCACCAAGATGTATTTATGACGAGTATTAAAGAACCTATGTTTTTTAATAATTTTCAGAAAGAGAATGACTTTAAAGTGCACGGAAGAAAAACCAAGAAGATAACTACTTTTGAGCAGTACTATCCGCTTTTTGATGCTGTAAAAAATGAGAAGGCAATTGGGGAAGCTTCTCCAGCCTATATCTCTAATGAAGACTGCCCTAGTTTAATTCACAAATACCTTCCTGAAACCAAGATTATTGCAGTACTTAGACAGCCTGTTTCTCGTGCTTATTCTAATTTTCTACATGCCAGAAGAGCAGATAGAGAACCAATAGCTGACTTTGAAACAGCCTTTAATAAAGAAGCGGAACGCAAGGCTGAAAATTGGAGTCCACTTTACCATTACAAAGGGAAAGGTTACTACACCGAACAACTTGAGCGATATTACAACTTATTTCCCAAAGAAAATATCAAGGTTTTACTTTTTGAAGAAGTCGTAAAGAATCCAATTGAAACATCTCAAGAAATATTTGAATTCCTAAATGTGGATAGCTCTTTCACCCCAGACACTAGCAAGAAAGCAAATGTTTCAGGAACACCTAAAGGATTATTTGGATGGCTCATAATGAAGCTTAGGTATTATAATTTAATTCCAAATATCCAGTTCAGCAATTACCTTCCTAGTTTTGTAATTCAATTTATATTTAATTCAGCTTACAAAAAAGCAAAGCCATTAAATACAGAATTAAAAAACAGACTTACTGACACCTATTACAAAGAAGATATTTTAAACCTAGAAAAACTTATCGACAGGGACTTACAGCATTGGCTCAGCTAAGTTGAATTGATGCATACCTACTCCGTAAGGATTTTGCAATAATGTCTTTATTCGAGAATATACTTTTTCATCTTCCTTAAAATCAACATTGGATACATCAAGTAACAGTACTGGAAAATGCGTTTGTTTTCTTAAGTAATCCAAATACCTATCTTGAATATTTTGCAAGTATTCATTAGTTATCTCCTGCTCAAAACTTCTCCCTCTATTTTTAATATTTTGTTGTAAGCGCTCAACATCTGCATAAAGGTACACCAACAAATTAGGCTTTGGTAAAGAGGAAAGCATGATCTCAAATAAACTATTGAATAATTGCTGTTCATCTTTCTGTAAATTATTCTGAGCAAATAATTTTGACTTCATGAAAAAATAATCGGCAATAGTAATTGGCTGAAATAAATCTTGTTCTTTTTCCTTTTTAAGCTGATGATAGCGCTCTGCCATAAAAAAAAGCTCTAATGGAAAAGCATGCTTTTCAGGGTCTTTATAAAACTTTGGTAAAAAAGGGTTTTTCTCAAATTTTTCTAATATTAATCGGGCATTATAATCCTTGGCAAGCATACTAGCTAAAGTGGTTTTACCTACCCCAATATTCCCTTCTATAACAACAAACTTATAACGCATATTCTTTTACTAACTCCGTATCGGTACAAATTTGCAATAACTCTTCTACTGTTTTATTGTATTTAGGATGCATCATATCTGGAGCTATATTATGCAGTGGAGTTAGTACAAACATTCGCTCATGCATATGCTTGTGTGGTACGCATAATTGTGCAGTTTCAATAATTGCATCATTATAAAAAATAATATCAATATCAATTAAGCGCTCTCCCCATTTTTCAATCCTAATTCTACCTAAGTCCTTTTCAACATCTAATATAGTAGAGAGCACAACATCTGCTAACATTTCAGTTTTTACCTTTATAATCTGATTTAAGTAGTTATCCTGCCCTTCCACTCTCCAAGGCGTACTTTCATATACTTTAGATTTTTCTACTACTTTCCCTACTCTATCTTCAACAGCAGCAATAGCATCTTGCAACAGCAACTCTCTCTCGCCTAGATTACTTCCTAATTGTAAAAAAACTATATTCATATTTATTATTAAGGTCATCAAATATAGCAAGAAACTACAAGATGCCTGTTTAAAATTCCTTATTTTTATCAACTCTAAAAAAATATAGCCTATGAAATCCTTTTTTAAAAATGTATTATCCACCATTGTCGGAATGGTTTTAGCCGTTTTTGTTATCACGCTTCTCTTCATTGGGGTAGTAAGCTTAAGTATTTCCTCACTAAATAATGAACCAGAAGTTACTGTTAAAGAAAATAGCATCTTAAAAATTAACCTTTCTGATATTTCAGTTGTAGAACGAACTTCAGAAAATCCTTTTGAAGGCCTAAACTTTTCAGGAAATATCCCTAAAACGATTGCCCTGAAACAAGTATTAGACAATATTGAAAAAGCAAAATCAGACGAGCAGATTAAAGCCATATACATCAATACCTCTTTTGTAAATGCAGGACTATCACAAATAGAAGAAGTCAGAAATAAACTATTGGAGTTTAAACAAACAGGGAAACCTATTATTGCTTATGCTGAAGTATATTCGCAAGCAGCCTATTACCTCTGTTCAGTAGCCAATAAAGTCTATTTAAATCCTGAAGGAATAGTAGAACTAAAAGGGTTATCAGCCGGAATCATGTTCTACAAAGGGTTTTTGAAAAAATTAGATATTGATGTGCAAGTTATTCGTCATGGAAAGTTCAAAAGTGCAATTGAACCTTATGTACTTGATAAAATGAGTGATGCCAATAGAGAGCAAATGCAATTGCTACTGAATTCTTTTGCTGATAATATTATGGATAGCATTGCTAATCAAAGAGGGTTAACTTTAACAAAAGTACAGCAACACGCTAACAACCTAAGCCTTGAAGATGCAAAAAAATGCCTTGAACTAACTTATGTTGATGGTCTTTTATACCAAGACCAATTAGAGGATATCCTAACTAAAATTGCTGGAAGTGAAAAATTAAATCTAGTTTCTTTAAGTAAGTACACGCATACAAAAACAGAGAAGAAAGAAATAAGTAGAGATAAAATTGCAATTATTTATGCAACAGGAGCAATAAACTCAGGAAAAGGAGATGAAAAAAGTATTGGCTCAACAACAACTTCTGCAGCCATAAAGCAAGCAAGAGAAGATAAACGAGTAAAAGCTATCGTATTAAGAATAAATTCTCCAGGAGGAAGTGCCTTAGCTTCTGATGTAATTTGGAGAGAAACTATTTTAGCAAAAGCTGAAAAACCACTAGTTGTCTCTATGGGAGATTATGCAGCAAGTGGCGGGTATTATATTGCTTGTGCAGCTGACAGCATAGTAGCAAACCCTACAACACTTACAGGTTCAATTGGTGTGTTTGGGCTTATTCCAAACCTTAGTAAATTCTACAAAAACAAACTTGGTATTACTATTGACACAGTGAATACAGGGAAATATGCTGATATGGGAGTAAACCGACCGCTTTCTACTTTTGAAAAAAATAAAATTCAAACCAGTATTAAAAATATCTATAACACTTTTATCACCCATGTTGGAGAGGGAAGAGCAATGAGTACTACTGCTGTAGATGAAATTGGACAAGGAAGGGTTTGGACTGGATATGATGCAAAGAAAATTGGATTAATCGATACTTATGGAGGGCTTGAAAAAGCAATTGATATTGCAGCTTATTTAGCCAAGATTGAGGATTACCGAATTATCTCTTTACCTAAAAAGAAAAATCCTTTTACTGAACTTGCTTTAAAACTGGGAAATAATTCAAGTTTTTCCGATATATTATTTACAAAACTAGGATTAAAATCAGAACTTACTCAGCCTATTGAGGCTTTATTAAAAGGGGATAAAATACAAGCTAGAGTACCTTTTATTATGAAATTAAAATAACAAACCTTGCTGAGCAACCTCTTGATGGGAAAAGGTAGAGATAAATCCTTCATGCGAACGGACATTAAAAACTCTATCACCATCCAATAGTAAGTATTGCCCTTTAATTCCTAATAATTTTCCTTCAATAATTGGGGTGCGTTCTAACTTAACACTCTTTATTTTTTTAGGAAATTGAGTAACAGGATACTTGATCTCTGTTACCGTATTATTAGGTAAAATATACTGTTTCAATTCCTGAGGAACATGTTCAGAAAGTTCTTCCTTCATTTTCACTAAATCCACTGAATCAGGAGTTCCTGAAAGCATTTTCCTCCAATTAGTTACATCAGCAACAAAGCGTTTTAACGAAACCTCTATATCTCCTGAAAACCTTCTATTAGGCACCTCAGCCAATAATATTGCTTGGCTTGCTCCTTGATCCATCCATCTTATTACACCTTGCGAACCTCTAGTAATCCCTACTTTTATCCCACTTGAATTTGCCAAATACACATAATGAGGAGCAATTTGAAATTCTTTTTCCCACTCCAAATCCCTTTCTTCAATTCCTAAATGAGCAGTACATAGTTCTGGCTTAAAAATACTCTGTGAAGCCAAAGGTGATTCCCAAAAACATTTATAGCAATAACACGAACGGTAAAATTTATCTGACTTCTTTCCACACTCACAAATAACAACACCACTCCATTCAATTCTAATCTCCTTCCCAATATAATCATTCATTTTATGAATAACTCCATGAATATCTAGTGTGTAATTCACTACATCTTTCAGCTCAGTATCCATTTTTTTAAGTGTATCTCTAAACATATTTTTTTGTATTTTTCAATCCTTAAAAATACCAAAATTGAGCAAGTTTTCTGTTAAAAATTCTATTCTTTCATTTATGATGCAAAAACGCATTGATAAAATAGAGGGATTTTGCAAAAACCCAATACAATCACAGCAGAATGTATTTGACTTTCTTATTTCGAAAGGAAAAAAAACAACTTTTGGCAAAGAACATTCCTTTCAAAATATTGATACTTACACTCAATTTTCAGAGAACATTCCAATCAGAACTTATGAAGAGTTTTCAGGATTTATTGAAAGAGCAAGAGAAGGAGAGGAAAATGTATTATGGCCAGGAAAAATTAATTGGTTTGCCAAATCATCAGGAACTACAAATGCACAAAGTAAATTTATCCCTATCACACAAGAATCATTAGAAGATTGTCATTTTAAAGGAGGAAAAGATATGCTTTCCTTATACGGAAACAACTTTCCTTTTTCTGATATGTATAACGGGAAAGGCTTAATGCTTGGCGGAACAATAAAAACCTCAGAAAAAGGAAATTATAAAGATGGCGACTTATCCGCAATCCTCTTGGATGAATTTCCTTTTTGGGTAAATTACCATAGAATTCCTGATATTGAAACTGCCCTCATGTCAGAATGGGAAGAGAAATTGGAACGCATTGCCCAGCAAGCTGTACATGAAAATATTACAAACTTAACAGGAGTTCCTTCATGGATGTTAATTTTACTAAAGCGTGTACTTGCAATAAGTGGAAAGAAAAATATTAGTGAAGTTTGGCCCAACCTTGAACTCTATATGCACGGAGGAGTGAATTTTGAACCCTATAAAGAACAGTTCAAAACCCTCATCCCATCCAAAAAAATGAATTATTTGGAAGGCTATAATGCCTCAGAAGGATTTATTGGAATACAAGATAAAAACCCATCAGAAGGCCTACTTCTTATGTTGGATTATGGAATTTTCTATGAATTCATTCCAATGGATAAGTTCAGAAAAGGACAACTAGAAGCTATTCCATTAAAAGATGTACAGCTCAATATTGATTACGCTTTAGTTATTTCAACAAATGGAGGACTTTGGAGATATCTTATTGGGGATGTTATTCGATTTAACACGCTATCTCCTTTCAGAATTAAAATTATTGGGCGTACCAAAAGCTTTTTAAATGCTTTTGGAGAGGAATTAATAGTAGAAAATACAGACAAAGCATTATTAGCTACTTGTAGTATTTGCAAAGCATCAATTAAAGACTATACAGTTGCCCCCATCTTTATTGATGATAGTTCGGGAGGACATCAATGGTTTATAGAATTTTTTAGAGAGCCAGAAGATATTGAGTTCTTTAAGCAAGAACTAGACAACAACCTAAAAGCTTTAAACTCAGATTATGCTGCCAAAAGGACTCAAAACCTAATCCTTAATTCTCCTGAAATTGTACTCATTCAAAATAATAAATTCTATACTTGGCTAAAACAAAATAACCGACTCGGAGGACAATACAAAATCCCCCGTCTTTGTAACGACCGAAAAATAGCAAAAGAGATGTTAGCCTTACTCTAGAAGTTTTCAACAAAGATGATGGCTATTTTGCATTTTGAATAGCTAGAACTAATACTTTTTTTATTTTAGACGAAAATTTAGAATATGCACATAGCTATTGCAGGAAATATTGGCTCAGGAAAAACTACTTTAACAACTAAACTTTCTAAACATTATAAGTGGGAAGCACACTATGAAGATGTAGAAAACAACCCTTATTTAAACGACTTTTATAAAGACATGCAAAGGTGGTCCTTCAACCTACAAGTGTATTTTTTGAATAGTCGTTTTAGGCAAATTGTTGACATTAAAGAAAGTGGGAAAACCTATATTCAGGACAGAACCATTTATGAAGATGCAAAGATATTTGCACCAAACCTTCATGCTATGGGATTGATGAGTTCAAGGGATTTTGATAATTACATGGAAATCTTCAACCTAATGGATAGTTTTATTGAAGGGCCTGATTTACTCATCTACTTAAGAGCTTCAGTTCCTAAATTAGTTGAACAAATACAAAAAAGAGGGCGGGATTATGAGAATAGTATCCGCTTAGATTATTTAACTCGCTTAAATGAAAGATATGAGGCATGGATAGGAGAATATACTAAAGGTAAAATTCTAATTATTGAAGTAGATGATTTAGATTTCTCTGAAAATGAAGAAGATCTTGGCAAAATAATTGAAAAGATAGATGCGGAAATTAATGGCCTTTTTCAATAATTAAAAATAATGCAAATAAAAAAAGCCACTCAATTGAGTGGCTTTTTTTATTGCTTTAATAAATTGAATTTATTGCCTGCCTTTTACCCTAATAGTAATTTGGTCTGATTTAATAAATGATAATTCTTTAGGGGTATTAACAAATAATATCCCTTGCAAATCATTATTACCCTCATTTGTATAATGAAATGATGCTTCATATTTAACTTCACCAATTAATAATGTTCCATTTGAGACTCTCTTATATTCAGAATTTTTTGGAGCAACTTCTGCAAACTCTTCAACACAACTAAAAGTAAGGGTTGCTGCATTAGTAATAAATAAATCCATTGCTTCTGCATTCTTATCAGCAACTTCTGAACTAAACCTAAACCTATCAAGATTCATTGTTACAAACCTAACTACTTCATCATTAATCTGGTCAATTAAAAAATTTGTAGTTTTTGATTCAAACGAATTTTCAATTGCAGATGCAATAGCCACATAGTTTTCCTTAGCAGCTTCTTCTGAAGAAGAGTTACCACCACAACTTACCAGTACAACACTAATACTAGTTACAAATAATATTTTTAATATTTTTTTCATAATTTTATTTTTTATCTTCTGAAGTTACAACTGCAGACTTTTCCTCAGTTGCAACTACATCAGTAGTTTCATTAATAATAGCTACTTTAACATCCTCAGAAACTACCTCTTCAGTAGCTTCAATTATCATTTCTACAGCAGGAGCTGACTCAGCATGAGTAGCACTACCTTCTCCTAAAATTGGAGCAATAACTAAACCAATTAAACAAGTTAATTTAATTAGAATATTCATTGAAGGACCAGAAGTATCTTTAAAAGGATCTCCAACAGTATCACCAGTAATTGCAGCTTCATGAGCAGCAGAACCTTTATGTGTCATTTCACCATTAATCATCACTCCAGCTTCAAATGATTTCTTAGCATTATCCCAAGCACCACCAGCATTGTTTTGGAAAATAGCCCAAAGCACACCTGAAACAGTAACACCTGCCATATAACCACCTAGCATTTCTGCAATCATAAGATTATCCATTCCAAATAACATTGGAAGGAAAGTAATAACTAAAGGAAAACCAATTGTTAAAATACCAGGAAGCATCATTTCTTTTAATGAAGCATTAGTAGAAATTTCAACACATTTATCGTATTCTGGTTTCCCAGTCCCTTCCATAATACCAGGGATTTCTTTAAATTGTCTTCTTACTTCATATACCATTTCCATTGCAGCTTTACCTACAGCATTCATTGCTAATGCAGAAAATACTACAGGAACCATTCCTCCAATAAATAACATTGCCAAAACAGGTGCTTTAAAGATATTAATTCCGTCAATACCAGTAAACGTAACATAAGCAGCAAATAATGCTAAAGATGTTAATGCAGCAGAAGCAATAGCAAAACCTTTACCAGTTGCAGCAGTAGTATTTCCTACTGAATCTAAAATATCAGTTCTTTCTCTTACGATAGGATCTTGCTCACTCATTTCAGCAATACCACCAGCATTATCAGCAATAGGTCCGAAAGCATCAATAGCTAACTGCATTGCAGTAGTAGCCATCATTGCTGATGCTGCCATAGCAACACCATAAAAACCTGCAAATGCATAAGAAGACCAAATTGCCATTGCAAATAAAATAACTGTTGGGAAAGTAGAAATCATCCCTGTAGCTAAACCTGCAATAATATTTGTTCCTGCACCAGTTGCTGATTTTTCAACAATATTTAAGATTGGTTTTTTTCCTAAACCAGTATAATATTCAGTTACAGAAGAAATAACACCCCCAACAATTAAACCTACTATTGTTGCATAGAATACACGCATTGCAGTAATATCTTTCAATACATTTCCTCCTGTCTCAAAGAAGTTCATTTTCATAGTTTCAGGTAACATCCAAGTTACTAAACCATAACAAGAAACAGCAACTAAAGCAATTGAAAACCAATTTCCTTTATTTAACGCTCCCATTACTTCTGATTCCTTTGCATCATTACTTTTAATAGAAACTAACATAGTTCCCAATAAAGAAATTACAATTCCGAAACCAGCAATAGCCATTGGCAATAAGATAGGGCCGATAGAACCAAATCCATTAAATGTACCAGGCAGGTTTGCTTCAATAATATAGTTACCTAATACCATTGCGGCTAATATAGTAGCTACATATGAACCAAATAAATCAGCTCCCATACCAGCAACATCACCAACATTATCACCAACATTATCTGCAATTGTAGCAGGGTTTCTCGGGTCATCCTCAGGAATCCCAGCCTCAACCTTACCTACTAAATCAGCACCAACATCAGCAGCTTTAGTGTAAATACCACCACCTACTCTTGCGAATAAAGCAATAGATTCAGCTCCTAATGAGAAACCAGCTAATGTTTCTAGTACCATAATCATTTCCCATTCACCATTCAAATAGAATTGGTAGAAAGCAATAAAGAAAACTGTTAATCCTAATACAGCTAAACCAGCAACCCCTAAGCCCATTACAGTACCACCACCAAAAGATACTTTTAATGCATTTGGCAAACTTGTACGAGCAGCTTGTGTAGTTCTAACATTTGTTTTAGTAGCAATTTTCATTCCCA
>Ga0206679_10003360_pt1 | contig 12344 bp, 13 predicted proteins | sample M110012015metaG_FD_155464 | JGI IMG/M metagenome (GOLD analysis project Ga0206679, IMG submission 155464) | Ammonia-oxidizing marine archaeal communities from Monterey Bay, California, United States - M1 100m 12015 | ecosystem: Environmental > Aquatic > Marine > Intertidal zone | place: USA... | reverse complement strand
AAATGATTTTTGTTGACCTTGACTTCCAAAATTTTTTATTTTATTCCCATCGATCAGAAATTCTAAATCATCTTTATGTATTCCTTTAGTTGTATATTGGACAAATCTATCTTTTGAAATACTTGACCTTATAATTTCTGAAAAACTCCCTTCATTTAGATTGCTATTATATTTTATATTAACCATATCATCTCCTGAACTAATATTATTGTAATATTTTTTAAATATTGGAATAAAAGATTTTAGGAATCTATTTCTTTCAGTATATATTGGTGTTCCTAAGGATATTAATTGTTGATCATAAGCCTCAATAGTATTTTGATCAAATTTTTTATTTATAAAGAAATATTTTAATAATGAATTTCTTTGGGTTAAGATCTTGTTGTAATCTATAAGTCTTTTTAAATATACTTTGTCAATTTGTCCAATCACACTATCTATAAATTTTCTTCTCATTTCACTTCCTTCACCAATTAAGTTTTGATCATGGGGTGAAATAATTATTAAATTAATTAATCCAATATGATCAGATATCTTTTTGTAAATCTTACCATTTCTTTTAATTCTCTTTTTTTCACCTTTTTTAAACGAACACAAAATTTCCTCTTTTCTTTCTGATATGAGAAATCCACCATTAATTGAAAAATAATCTGAACCGATTTTTACATTCTGATTTGAAGAAGGGTTAAAGTAACTCTTAGTAAAAGCTAGATGGTATATAGAATCAATAATATTTGATTTTCCAACACCATTTTTTCCAATAAAACAATTAATCTTTTTATCGAAATTAAATTTAGCCGATGAAAAGCTTTTATAATTATTAATTGATAGACTATTCAAAAACATAATAAGATTTCAAAATAAAACATTAATTTTGGCTTTCAAAAGATAATTATGGCAACTTTTAAAAAAAGAGGATATAAAAAATCATTAAAAACTCAAAATAACCAGAATTTAAGAGATAGTAGTCAAACAGCTGAAGTTTTTGAAAAGTTAGACTCGGGTGCAAGTATAAGTGAAAAATGGATTATTAAATATCAAAATAAGATATTATCTGGATTAGCAATAATAGCCTTATCGGTTCTGTCATTTATTTCGTATGATAGATATATAAAACAACCTCGAGAAAAGGAAGCTATAAGTGAGCTTAGTCAAGCTCAATATTTCTTTGATTTAGCAATTGCTAATAATAATTCTGATTCATTGTTTAATCTAGCAATTAATGGAGGAGAAGGTAAATATGGTTTTCTTGAGATAACCAAAGAATATAAGAATACAAAGGCTGCAAACATTGCAAATTATTCTATAGGTATGTCATACTTAAATCTTAAAGATTATGAGAAGGCTATTCTTTTTCTTGAAAAATTTGACTCAGATGATGTTTTTTTAAAATCAATTTCCTTAGGCTCAATAGGTGATTGTTTTTCTGAATTAAATCAACCAAATGAAGCATTTGAATATTACCAAAAAGCTTTTAATTATGGTGAAAATTCTTATACTTCGCCAAAGTTTTTATTTAAAGCTGCACTTTTAGGTTCACAAATAGGTAAAAATAGGCTGGCTATTAAATTCCTTAAAAAGATTAAAGATGAATTTCCAGATTCTTATGAAGCTGCCTTAGTTGATGTTCAATTAGGAAGGTTAGAAAACATAGTTAATTAATTATGTTATCTCGAGATTTAAATAAGAAAAACTTAGAAATTAATAATCCTGAAAAATTAAAGATAACATTAGTTGTATCTGAATGGCATTCTGAAATAACTAATAAACTATTTACTGGAGCTAAGGATTCTTTAATTAAAAATGGCGTTTTAGATGGAAATATTAAAAGAGTTAATGTCCCCGGTAGTTTTGAATTAATTTATGGATGTCGAATAGCTCAAAATGATGATCAACATGCTATTATTGCTATTGGATGCATTGTTAAAGGAGAAACCCCTCACTTTGATTTTATATGTAATGCTGTTTCAACAGGTATTAAAGATCTAAATATTTTATACAAAACACCTGTAATTTTTTGTGTATTAACGGATAATAATATTGAACAATCACATGAAAGAAGTGGTGGTAAACATGGTAATAAGGGAGAGGATTCTGCAGTTGCAGCACTTAAAATCATCTCAACTTTAAATAAATAGATGAAATTAAATTTTTTAAAGCTAAACAGAAATAGGAGATTTAATTATACTCCAAGGTACTATAAAGGAAAGGAAGAAGCTTCTGTATTTAATTTTGAAGGTAGGTTAGTTAATTCTAGAGAAACATACAATGAAAATGATAGAAGGAAAATATGGGAAGATAGTAGAAACAGGTCTAGGAACAGAAAAAATAAAGAGTTAAATAAAACATTAGTTTTAATTATAATTATCTTAATCTTAATATTTCTATATATAATTGACTTTGACTTGTCTATTTTTTATAATAAATAATATATGTCTGATATTATAAAAATTTTACCAACGGAAGTTTTAAATAAAATAGCTGCTGGAGAAGTTGTTCAAAGACCAGCATCTGTTGTTAAGGAGTTGATGGAGAACTCAATTGATGCAAAATCTACAAAAATTAAATTAATAGTTAGAGATTCGGGTAAAACTTTAATTCAAGTTGTTGATAATGGTGAAGGAATGTCTAAGAATGATATGAAAATGTCTTTTATGAAGCATGCAACTTCAAAAATAACAAAGATAGAGGATGTCTTTTCTATTACTTCAATGGGTTTTAGAGGTGAAGCTCTAGCATCAATATCTTCAATATCTAATATTGAGAAGATCTCAAAAAAAAAAAATGCAGATAAAACAAATATAATATCATTAGAAGGAGACAAGGTAACCCTAGAAAAGACTGTTTTCTCAGAACAAGGAACCTCGATTAAAGTTAGAAATCTATTTTATAATGTTCCTGCAAGACGTAATTTTTTAAAATCTGATTTTGTAGAATTAAGACATATAATTGATTCTTTTAATAGAATTGCATTATCATACCCAGATATTGAATTTAATTTAATTCATAATGACGAAGAGCTTTTTTATTTAAAAAAAAGTAATTTAAGAAAAAGAATATCATCGATTTTTGGAAGAAAAATTGATGAGAATCTTATCCCTTTAAATGAAAAGACATCATTAGTTAAAATTACAGGATTTACTTTAAAACCTCAATTTTCTAAAAAGTCAAAAAACAATCAGTTTTTATTTGTTAATAATAGGTATATAAAAAGCCAATTTCTAAATCATTCAATCAATAATGCTTATGAAGGACTGCTTAGAGAGGGTTTTTATCCTGGTTATTTTATTTTTCTTGAGATTGATCCAAATAAAATTGATGTTAATGTGCATCCAAACAAAACTGAAATAAAATTTGAAGATGAACAAAATCTATATTCAATAATTAATTCATCAATTAAACATAGTCTAGGAGTATATCAAATCACTCCAGTACTTGATTTTGATAAAGAGTCCTCTATGGATATTCCATACGATTCTCATAAAAACCGACTCAAAGAACCATCTATAGAAGTTGACTCTAGCTTTAATCCATTCTTAGAAGAAAAAAATAATGAAAATTGGGAAGAACTTCAATCAAAGATTGAGAATGACATATTTGATAAAAAAAATATTGATATTAATCAAGAAATAGACTTTCCTAAAATTTTTCAGGTTTTTAACAAGTATATTATAACTACTACAGGATCGTCAGTTATTATTCTTAACCAAAGTTTAGCTCATCAAAGGATATTATATGAACAGTTCTTAAAATTGAGTGTAGATGACGGTGTAAAATCTCAAAAATTAGTTTTTCCAATAGAAATTGAATTAACAAAAAAACAAGAAATTATTTTATCTGAAATAAAAGATGTGGTTGATTCTATGGGTTTTAAATTTTCTGTCAAGAATAAAATTGTTAATATAAATGCAGTACCACCAATAATTTCTGATAAACCTATTGAGGAAATTTTTGAAGATTTATTAAATAAGAATGATTCATACAACATCAAAGAAAGTTTCAGTCTATCAGACTTAATAGCAAAAAAACTTTCTAAATTACTTTCTGTGAAAACTGGTAAAACCCTTAAATTAAAGGAACAACAAGCTATTATTAATCAATTATTCTCTTGTAAAGAACCTAAACTTTCCCCTCTTAATAAACAAATATTTGTTACTTTGGACAAAAAAGATTTAGATAAAAATTTTTTCAATGGGTAGGATAACTGAAATAGTAAAGCATCTATTAATTATAAATATTATTTTCTTTATTGCTTCTAAACAATTAGGAGATTTTATGTATGATTTATTTGGTATGCATCATCCCTATAACCCTAGTTTCTTTATTTGGCAACCTATTACTCATATGTTTATGCATGGTAGTTTACCACATTTAATGTTCAATATGTTTGGACTATGGATGTTTGGAACTCCACTTGAACAGATGTGGGGTAAGAAAAAATTTATTTTTTTTTATATATCTGCAGGACTTGGTGCAGCTTTGCTTCAAATATTAGTTTATCATATTGATATTATTTCTGTTAGTGAAATTTTATCAGAAAAAGGTTATAGTAATGGAGAGATTTATCAGTTATTATATGAGAGGAATTCTGTTCCGGATGAAAAGAGAATCATTAATGGTATTAGGTCAGCTAGAGCTCTAATGGTAGGTGCATCAGGCGCTTTATATGGTATATTGGTTGCTTTTGCAATGCTTTTTCCTAATGTGAAGCTTATGCTTCTTTTTCCTCCCATACCAATCAAAGCAAAGTATTTTGTACCAATTCTAATTTCAATAGATTTGTTTTCAGGTTTGAATCCTTCTTTCTCTTTGGGACCAATAGCTCATTTTGCACATATTGGAGGAGCTATTACTGGATTTATTATGATGTGGTATTGGAAAAAAAATAATTTTAATAATAGGAGATGGGATTTGTAAATTTATCTTTTTTTAAAAAATATAATTTAAATAAAGGTTTATCTATTCATAAGAAAATAATTTTAATTAATGTTATAATCTTCTCCATACCATTAATTTTAAATACAGTATTATTCTTATTCAATTTAGAAACTCATTCATTTTTTAGTTTTTTTGAATTAAACCCACAACTAGATTATTTGTTTAAAAACATTTGGACAATAATTACTTACGCATTCATTCATAGTGACTTTTATCATATTTTTTGGAATATGTTTATACTTTATTTTGCCTCTCAATACTTCTTGAATTTTTTTGATGAAAAAAAGTATATTAAAATATACTTTTATGGAATTCTTTTTGGTGGTATATTTTTTGTTTTAAGCTATAACCTATTTCCAGTATTTAAAGATAATTTTACATCTTTAATTGGTTCTTCTGCTGCTGTTTATTCAGTTTTAATTTTTATTTGCACTTATTTTCCGAATAATAAAGTAAATCTGATTTTATTTAAAACTGAATTAAAATATATTGGGATTGTATATGTTCTATTAAGTTTAATTCAAATTCCTATTGAAAATCCAGGAGGTAATATAGCTCATATTGGAGGAGCTATTTGCGGCTATTACTATGCTATAAATCTATATAATAATAGTTTCAGTATTAATTTTAAAAATTTTTTCAATAAAGTGAAAGATTATAATTTAAGTCAATCTGAAAATCAAAAAAAAATTGATACAATTCTTGATAAGATTAGTAAGTCTGGATATGAGAGTCTAACAAAAAAAGAAAAAGAATTTTTGTTTAAGTCAAAGGATCACTTGTAGATTTGTTTTTTTTCCTTCTTATAATAAATAAATATAATTGCAATACAACAATAAAAGCTATAAAGTGAGGGAAATAGGAGGTTGGCTTCCCGTCTAGTCCAACAGTAGTAAAAACTCTATCCCATCTTATTTTCCAATTTCCGATACCTTCAAACAAGCCATCTACACTCATCCAGATAAAAACTGGTTTTCCAAGAACATGATCAAAAGGAACAAATCCCCAAACTCTTGAATCCTCTGAATTATACCTATTATCACCCATCATCCAATAATAATCCATTTTAAATGTGTATGATGTTGATTCTTTTTGATTTATATAAATCTTTTTATTAATAATCTCTAGATTATTATTTTCATATTCTTGGATAATCTTTTTGTAGATTGGAAGGTTGTCAAGATTAATATTTACAGATAGACCTTCTTTTGGGATTTGAATTGGACCAAAATTGTCATTATTCCAGTTAAAATTTATATTGTTTGGGAAATAGATAGTATTATATGATTTAGAATTTTGAATTAACCTGACAATACTATCATATCCTCCTTCAAGTTCCACTTTTTTTAACTCATCATAAGTTAATTTAAGATCTTTCTCTTTTTCTATAGATTCTACAATATTTAAATTTAAACTCCTAACAAGATCTATTGGTATCCCCTTATTATCAGTTATTACAATTAATTTATTATTTTCTTGTCCCTGAGAATAGCTAAGTAGATATGGCAATAATTGATTTATGGAATTTGTTGATTGATTTGATATATCAATTATATATTTTCTATAAAAGTTATTTATTCCAAGATTAATAAGTTTTGATGAAGAAACACTTTCATTAGAATATATTTTGAAATTCAGTAATGGCTTAGCTCTATAAGGAAGAATATTTTCTTTACCATTTATATAAATTATTCCATCTTTTATTTCAAAATTATCCCCTGGAATACCAACAGTTCTTTTAACATAATTAGACTTTTTATCAATTGGCTTTATAACCCCTTTTTCTTTAACAAAGAATTTTCTTACTGTATCTGCAGGCCAGTTAAATACTACTAGATCATTTTGCTTAATTTTTTGAAATCCAGGGAGTCTTAAATACGGTAATTGAGGCTTTTTTAAATAAGATCTGAATTTAATTAAAGGAATAGTATCATGAACTAATGGAAGTGAAATAACGGTTTGAGGTACCCTAGCACCATAGTGAAATTTACTTACAAATAAAAAATCGCCAACTCTTAAAGTTTTTTCTAATGAACCAGTTGGGATAACAAATGGTTGTATAAAGTAATTATGAACTATTGTAGCAACAACTATTGCAAAAACGAACGAACCTAGAGATTTTTCAAACCCACTTGTACCTATTTCAGAATCTATGTAAACTTTCTTCTTGCTAAAATAGTTTATATATAATGTGTAAAACCCTAAGGAAAATAGCATTAAACATATATCTTTTTTTGTACTATGGTTAAACCTTTTAATAAATTCAATCCATATTACTGGTATCATAAGAAGATTAATTGTTGGTAGAAATACTAAAATTATCCACCATCGTGGTCTTTTTATAATATCTAAAACATTTAGAATGTTATAAAAAGGAATAATTGATGTAAATGCATTTTTTCCTGAAATTTTAAAAAGTTTCCAGCTACTAAGACCTATTAGTAGATTGATAATTAAAAAAACATATAACCATTCAATAGCATTCATAGTTAATCAATATTAATTTTTAAACTTAAACCAATACTCTGGTTTATATGTAAATAATCATTATTTATATATGGTTCAAAAGATAGATCATCACTAACATTGAATTGTAATAGATGGGCACCTACATTTGCATCTATTATATTTAATACATAAGTTCCGATTAAAAAAATAAACGAAACATCTTTATATCTTCTATGAAATTTCATTCCCTCTAGAAGTTTTTCAGTATCAGGTTCGGGGATTATATCTATATATTCATCATCAAAGTAACCATTAAGCCTCCTTTTGTATGCTGTTCTATACTTCTTCGCTTCTTTTTTATTGTAGTCAAAATAATAAGCTGAAGCCCCTAGACCACCATAAATTATTGGAACCATCCAGCTTCTTCTAGAATATACCTGACCTAATCCTGGAATTATTGCAGAATAGAAAGCTGCTTTAGCAGGAGTGAGAGGGTCATTCATCAATTTTTCTTTTTTAGTATTTATGGAATCTTTTTCTATTCTTTGAGACTCCATAGTCTGAAGGGAAAACAAAATAACAAAAAGAATTAATGATTTTTTCAATTTGAGATTTTCTTTAATATTTCATATAATTTATTAATATCATCAAAGATTGCGCTTAAGCTAATTTTTCCTGAAGTATTTTCTTTTATACTGACTTTTGAATTAAAAAAAGTTTCAAATTTATTAGTTGCATCGATATATATCCTAGAAACATCAGATGATCTTGTTGATTTTTTATTTCCAGACTTTATATTTTTTACTAAACTTTCAGTTTGTCTTACAGATAGTTTTTTAGCTATTATTTTTTCATATAGATCAAGTTGATCTGTTTTGTTTTCTAGATTAATTAGTGCCCTTCCATGACCCATACTGAGAAAACCATCTCGTATTCCAGATTGAATAATTGGGTCTAACTTAAGAAGTCTAATGAAATTGGAGATAGTCGTTCTATCTTTACCAACAATTTTACTCAATTCCTCCTGAGTAATATTAAGCTCATTAATAAGTCTATTATAAGTTAAAGCAATTTCAATAGGATCAAGATCAACTCTTTGGACATTTTCAACAAGTGCCATTTTAAGAGAATCAGTTTCTTCGTCTATTTCCTTAATATAGCAAGGAATTTTTATTAAACCTGCAATTCTTGAAGCACGTAATCTTCTTTCTCCAGAAATTATTTGGTATATCTTAGGGCTAATTTTTCTAACTGTTATAGGTTGAATAATACCTAATTCTTTTATTGAATTAGAAAGGCTCTCTAGTTTACTATTATCTATATTTAATCTTGGCTGGTTTGGATTAATTTCAATTAAATCTATGTCAATTTCTTCTGATACATTAAAATTTGTTTTAGGTTTATCGAATGAGATATTCTCTGAATCAGAATCATTAAGAAGTGCAGATAAGCCTCTTCCAAGAACTTTTTTTTGTTTTTTTTCTTTAGACATTTACTTTCTGTTTTTTTGAATTATCTCATTAGCTAGTGAAAGGTAATTTTTTGTCCCTTTTGATGTTGCGTCATAACTAATTATGTCTTTTCCAAAACCTGGAGCTTCCCCTAATTTAATATTTCTTTTTATAATAGTTTTGAAAACCATATCCCCAAAATGTTTAACCACCTCATCAACTACTTGATTTGATAACCTTAATCTTGTGTCAAACATTGTTAGAAGTAGACCTTCAATATCTAATTCTTTATTATGTAGTTTTTGTATACTCTTAATCGTATTAAGTAATTTTCCGAGTCCTTCTAATGCAAAGTATTCACATTGAATAGGTACTATAACTGAGTTAGAAGCTGTCAAAGCATTAATTGTAATTAAGCCTAAGGAAGGTGCGCAATCAATAATTATAAAATCATAATTAGCAGAAACTAAATCTAAAGCAGATTTTAGTTTATACTCCCTCTTATTTTCGTTAATCAACTCAATTTCAATTCCAACTAGGTCTATATTTGAAGCTATAAGATCTAGATTAGGGGATTTGGAACTTTTAATCACTTTTTTAATAGATTCAAAACCATTAAGTATATCATATAGTCCTTTATGATCTTTATTAAACTCATATCCTAAGCCAGAAGAAGCATTTCCTTGTGGATCAGCATCTATTAATAGAACTTTTTTTTCTAAAACACCTAAAGAGGCAGCTAGATTAACTGAAGTAGTTGTTTTTCCAACTCCTCCTTTTTGATTAGCTACAGAAATAATCTTACCCATTGCTTAAAGATTTTAATCATTTTCTTTATACTCTATAATAAAAATTTCTTCATTCTCTTTTTTGAGGTTGTAGTTTTCTCTAGCAAAATGTTCAAGGCTATCAATATTTCCTAGTTTATCAATCAATTCTTTGTCTTTCCTAGTTTCTTCAATTAATGCTTGTTTCTTCTTTTCAAGAATATTTATTTCATCATTTAATTCATTGTGAATTTGAAATGAATTTGTGTCTAGAAATGTCATCCATATTATAAAAGCAACAGTTATTATTACATATTTAAAATATGGTTTAGTAATTAGTTCTCTAATTTTTAAAAAGAGTTTATTCATTATTTTTCTCTGGAGTTGAAGAAGACTTATTTGAAGGAATGATCTTAAATATTCCTTTCTCTTCAACACTTATATATAAATAACCATCAGGTCCTTCGATAATATTTCTTACTCTGCCTATACTATCTAAAATCTTCTCTCGTTTAATTACTTTCTCTCCTTCTAGTTGAAGTCTTTCAAGATATTCAAAGCTAAGAGAGCCAACAAATAAACTTCCTTTCCATTGAGGGTATATATTAGATTTGAGCATTACAAAACCTGAGGGTGCTATTGATGGAGTCCAATAATAAATTGGTTGAACTGTACCATCTAAAGAAGTGTGATCTGTAAATTTTGTTCCACTATAATTGATACCATATGAGGCTAAGGGCCATCCATAATTTCTTGTTTCAATAGGATTTTTTAAACTATCTTCTCCTTTTTCAAATTTTTCAATAATATTTATCTCATCACCACCTCTTGGTCCATGTTCGTTAATCCAAATTTTGTTGCCTCTTGGACCAAAAATCATTCCTTGAGGATTTCTATGTCCATAACTCCATATAGCTTTTTTAGCATTTTTAATATCCGAAAATGGATTGTCTGAGGGTATTGATCCATCTAAGTTTATCCTATATATTTTGCCGCCATCTCTTGTTATATCTTGTGGATTCACATCTCTATTCCCTCTATCTCCAATACTGAAATAGATATAATTACTATCAATCAAAATTTTACTACCATAATGTTGTCCTTTATTTGAATTTGGACTTGCTTTATATAAAAGTTTTAAGCCAGTAAGATTATAATTACTATAATTAGCTCTATACAAGGCTGTATTAGATCCTTCATCTTCTCCACCAGGTACACTAGCTGTAAAGTATAAGAAATTATTATTACCAAAGTTGTTATCTATGGCTAGATCAAGAAGACCTCCTTGTCCATTATAATGTATTTCTAAAAGACCTTTTACAACAGTTTTTTCTCCATTCTTAACATGATATAATAGTCCATCTCTATCTGAAACAAGAAACTCATTATTATTTATAAAGGTCATTCCCCATGGGATATCAATTCCATCAACTATTTTCTCAATATAGTAGTCAGAATCATCTGATAATTCAATATTTGGAGGATTTTCTTGTTGAGCACATGCAAGGTTTAGAGAAATTATAAAACAACTAATAGGTAGATAAAGATTTTTCATATAATTTTTTTATCGAATTTAAAGTAAATTAATCAGTCAATAAAGTTTTTTTTATAACAACTCACTCAAATTAACCTTTTCATAATTATTTCTCGTGTAATTAAAGGTTGCCTCCATTAGATCTCCCATAGATTTACTTTTTTTAAATGCATCATCCTTTGTGAATAAAAAGATTTCATTTTTTAATGTTTCAAGATTTTCGCTTGAAGATAAATTATCCTTCTTCATTATTTTAATTAAAGAATCCATCCTGTTTTCTGAAATTATTAATCTTCTAGAAACAGTTGATCTCTCCTCTATCTTATATTGAATGATTGAATTATGTTTAAGTTTTTTCTTGACTAATACCATTATTTTATGATTCTCTTTAAAAAATTGAGGTCTATAAACAGAAAACTTTCCTTCATAGCACTGTTGGTCAAAATCAATTGCTCTTATTTTATAAATGACTTGGTCAAAATCATGAATTGGAATTACAACATAATTATAAGCTCGCATATCACCTAATAATCTAATCATGCACCTTTCATTGAATTTAACATATTCTTTTGCAATTTGAGATTTTTCTAACTCTGAGCATTTAGGCAATAAATTTTTAATAAAAACATCTCCTGGAATGCCAGCTATATGCTCTTCAATTAATGCCTTATCGTTAACAAGAAAGTTTAAATTATGTGGTGAGAGCATATGTTCAAATTCTAATCCATAAACTCTTGATGCGTCAGTTTTTTTTACATAGAAGTATACAAAATTATCATTGATTATATTACGGATTTTAATTCTGAATGGCTTTGAATTTCCAAAAGTGCAATAATCAATATAATCAATATTTAAATAAGGAATAGATGATTGATTTCCATCGGAATGAAGTATTGTATATATAATTTTTAAGTTATGATCAATTTCCTTTCTATCAGATTCTGAGTAAAAAGTTCTTACCCACAGTGTATCATTATCATTTTTATCATACACTGTTATTGAATCCGAAAATCTAAGTAGATCCTCATAAGATAAATCAAGATTTACCCACCTATCATGTTTTTTTAAAAACTTTGTTAATTCTTTTGAAATCGGGTAAAAAGGTTTCTTTTTTGAGATTAATTTTTTCTCCACATATATATACTATAGTCTAAAGATAGAAATAAGTTGGTCATTTTTTTATTTATACAGGTGCACTTTATCTTA
>Ga0206679_10003354_pt1 | contig 12360 bp, 10 predicted proteins | sample M110012015metaG_FD_155464 | JGI IMG/M metagenome (GOLD analysis project Ga0206679, IMG submission 155464) | Ammonia-oxidizing marine archaeal communities from Monterey Bay, California, United States - M1 100m 12015 | ecosystem: Environmental > Aquatic > Marine > Intertidal zone | place: USA... | reverse complement strand
TTAACAGGCGTATTTTTTTTGCGGCTGGCTTATTTCTTGACATTTCGAGCACCTTCTCAGATTCTTCGGATGGACGCACTATGGCGGCTCTTGGATTGTGATGCGAGCAATTGTTTGAATTGCTCATCGTTAATTATACCTTGAATTCGACCTTCTTGGTTCATCTTCATCAAGGCTACTTTGATGCTATCTGCGCGCTGTGGAGTAGCCATTGCAATAGTGGCTAAACGTGAACGGGCTTCTGGAGAAAGAATTGATTTGATAGCCGAATTAATATTTTGCTCATCGACTTGTGCTTGGTGTGCCTTGATTTCGGCATCAGCTTGAGCGGATGCTTGTTGTTGAAGTTGCTTTTGCAACTCCAAGCGACGCTGCTCCCTCAATAAGGACAACTCATTATCTTGAGTTGTCGTCATTACACTCACCACTTCACTTCCTTCAGTACTTGTCTAAACCAGGGAATTGCTCATTTGCAGCATCTCTGCAACCATGAGCGATTTCGTTTAGCATCTTTTGACCAGCACTAGTAACTCGGCGACCTGCGTAAAGTTGTACTTCTCCTTCCTCGGTATCAATAGTCTTTGTAGGAACCTTTTCTACTAATCCTGCGGATTCAAGTTGTTGAAGAGATGTACGGATAATATGACGGCCGGCAACACCAGGAGTATTTGGCATAGCACCATTATCCTTGATTCCACCATATGCTTGTGAAAGATGTGTTACACCGATTGGACCTTCTCTTGCTACCTTTCTAAGAAGTGCAGCAGATCTAAGATACCACCAGTTTTCCTGAGATGGTGGGCGCTCACGTGAAACTGCAGTCTTGACGAATCCGGCCCAATCAGGGGTTTCGATTCCATCGGTTGATGCGATTCTTTCAGCAAGAGCTGGGATGAGGAGTTCAGCAGGAATATCGTAGAACGTGGTCATGATAAGACACCAAGCAATTCGCCGACTTATCTCCCCTATATCAAGGAAACGGGTAAGAGCGGGGTACTGATTGGCCATCTGTTGCTTGATTAGGGTGTGTATTTACTATGCAAGTGTTGATGAAGTGAATACTTTACGCCACGCATGATGAAGAAAGCATTAGCCCAAAATCCGAACCTTCTTCGGACACTCTTGGGTCTTTCATTCACACTTATTTTTTTACTCTCTTATGCGGTATATGGTGCAACAATAGCCCCTTCGTACTACATTTATGAAACAGAAGCAATCTCTACCGAAATATCTGGCATCGACCCTCAACAGTTGTATGATGAAGAAGAGAATACAACTACTTGGCATTGGGAATTTGCAGTTGATGGCCAAAATTTGACATGGGTAAATTTGACCGCCATGGAGTTATCACATGGTGCTATTGTAAAATTGTCAAATGGAGCGGGATTGTTTAGCCACCACCTTCTCGGAGTTGCCAATGCAAGTGATTTTTCCTGCCAACAACAGTGCCAACAAAATGTTACACATCAAATAATTTCTGAAAATGGCGAAGATGTTTCAATTATCACGCTAACGGAATTAGATCCAGCGAGAAGAAATAATGGTTCAGTTTACGGCAAAGATATTGATGCTGCTGAGAAAAAAGCCCGTGATGAAATAGAATATTTTCATTCTCCTTCAATAATTCGTGTTGAAATAGTTGAGCAGGGCAATAGAAGTACTAATCCAAGTATAATCTTATCAAGTGTTAACGAAGATTTTTCCTCTATTTCTGTGTTTTCCGTTGATGCTGCAACTGAGTTTTTATGGGCTTTGGCCTCAGTTGTTGGATGTTTTGCAGTGATATTAATTCCATCTTTCACGATTTTTTTCGCCGCTAGGGCAAAGGAAAAAAGAGATAATTTGAAACTATTGCAGCAACAATCAGAAGATGAAATTTCTATCAATGTTAAATGAGATAGTCTGATTTGGAATTAATTCATTATTGATTTTGCGACATTGCCCTCATATAGATTGAAGCAGTGTGCCCACATGAGGGGCATGAGTAAATTACCACTACTATTGGTTTTGATGGTTCTATTATCCTCAAATATTCCTCTCGATAATCAAAACCTAAAACAGGATAAAATTGATGCTGTTTCAGCCAGAGCAACAGGTGTTGATTTGTCGGTGACAAATTCATCCTACAGTTATGTAAATTCTGTTGATGAGGGTAAATATCGCATGTTTTCATCAAATTTTCCAATTTTGGGATTTAACAAACCATATAATCTATATGTAATTGATGCAATGGTAAATGTACCTATTAGCGCAAAAATAATCGTTGAAAACTTTGGTACAAATCCCTCTGGAACAATAGATGTCAACATTAAATTATTGCACAATGAATATACTCAATTTGAACTTGTAAATGATACAATTCAAATGGCATCAATAAATGGTGGTTCATCAAATAGTATTGACCATCAATTCACTTCTGCATATTCAGGAAACCATACGATTGAGATTACCGTTACTTCAGCAATTGTTGATGATAATCCAAACAATGATGTTTGGTCGAAAGGGTTTGCTGTTGGATACGAATACTACAATTGTGATGTTCTAACTGCTTGGACAATAGGTAACCTATGGTCATCAAATTCGGATGCATCAATCTCAAAAAGCAGAGCATGTCATGTTGGTTCAGGTTACGGTTCAACATATACTAATGGAATGCAAACTTCTCTTATCACGCCAGTTCTTGATTTGTCAGATGCTGTTGAAAACCCTTCCCGAACCAACGGCATGACGTTTTTCTATACTGGTAGTGCAGCTGCTAATGATCAGCTGAAAATGTATTCAAAGAATACTGCAGGTGGTTGGAATGAATTAGGAACCATCAGCAATACAATTGACAACAACTTTGCCGATGGCAGTAATTGGCAAACATTTTCTGTAAATAACAGAGGATATGCTTCACCTCTAATTCCAGTCCCCCAAGCCGATTTCCATTCACAATCACAGTTTAAATTTGAATTTTTTAGTGATGCGACGGGCGTTGACATTGGCTATTGGATAGATGACTTAGTGATATTATATGATCAAAAAGTGAAACCTTCAGAATATAGTTTGAGTTCTAATGGCATATCTACAACAGGATCATTACCAGGTGATTGGGGTTCGGTAAGAGTTGAAGTGACAAATGATGGAAATATTACTGATTCATTTATTCCATCAATAATAGGTTTACCAAATGATTGGCAAGTATATTATTCCCATACAAATGGCATTACATTAAATCCTCAAACTGGAGTCACATTATACCCAGGTGAATCAAAACAAATCGACCTGAAAATAATGCCTAGCATCAATGAATCAACTGGATTTACTCAAATGACGTTTAAGGCATACTCCGCTTACTATAATGAAGTAAATACTACATTGCCAGTTCAATTTCAGGTCTTAGCCGATAGAATTCCATTGATTACTGGACCCGAATTTCGTCCGAGTTGCCCCCCAGGGAACACATGTACATTTTCCGCGCTTGTTGAAAACATTGGCGCAGCAACTGATGTATTTGATTTGACCATTGACCAGACCAATCTACCGATTGGGTGGCAAGTCGGATTAGAATGGACACAGGCGAGTAGCATACTGGTTAGACCTGATACTCCTGTGCAGATATTTATGACTATGTCACTACCAAATGATTGCCCTCCTGACACTCTTTCTACATTCAAATTAACTGCTACGTCGCAAAATGATACGAGAAGATTCCATGAAATAGAAATTGACATTTCAGCGTCAATGATTTCCAATGCTAGTGTAACACAAACCCTATCGCAATCAACTGATGATTGGTTGGTAACTGCAGGTGAAAGCAAAATGATCTCATTCACAATAACCAATCACGCCACTAGACAAGATATTTTTGAAATGTCAGTTCAATCAAGCGGCGGATTGTTTTGGGATGTTGAGCAACCTACTAGACCCAATGCTGTGATCAACCCTGGCGATTCGACTACATTTTCGGTAAAAGTGACCGCCCCTGAGAATGCGCAGGCAGGGGATGACGGACCAATTCTTACTCCAATTATTATGTCAACACGAAGTGGAATGTCGTTTATGGGAGATGGTTTTGACGAACTTGAAGTTGCCGTTATTGAAGACCTTGCTATTAGGCTAATTAGTTCGCCAACTAAATTAATCCCAGGTGCCGCAAATATAATTGAAATTGAAATTGAAAATGACGGAAATGGACCAACTCAAGCTCTAATTGAGTTACCGGAACTGCCAGAAACATGGCAATGGTGGGTAAGAGTTGCAGACCAAAATCACACTGGCCCTGTTGAATTATCCGCCTCATATGACTTACAGGACATCAAAACAGTTGAAATTTATATATTGATTTCAATGACCGAATCAGCAGGGATATTACACACGATAGAAATTGCAGTATCCTCTGATTCTGGCTTAACTGATATTGACCCCTCCAATAATGTAATTGAAACTAATGCAATAATTGCATCTCATAAACAACCATTCATTACCAATTCATTTAGCCAAGGAAGCGCTATGGCAGGTTCGACTACATCTGCAAATATCAGCATTCAAAATATAGGTAATGCCGTTGATAATCAAATTTCAGTACGAGCAATGATTTCAACATCTCCACCAACTCCAGGAATCGTCAGTTTCTTTTCTGTAGGTGAAAATGGGGGGGCGCTTCCAATTGATGAATGGTCAATGATCACTCTCAAAGGGGGAGAAGAAACTACTCTCTCTGTTGATATGATTCTCCCAAAGGATATTGCGCTCAACACGAGAATTGTTGTCAGATTTGAAATTGTAGGTGGATTGGATATTGAAATGCGCCCATACAATCTAGATCATGAAGCGATGATATTAGTGGATTCAAGGCGTTCAATGACGGTTACATCTAGCCCGATTAGTAATGAATCAAATGTTTTTGGTGTTGGTGTACCTCTTTGGATTAATCTGACAAGTACATCAACTATGAATGAACATTTCATTATCGAGAGCACCGTCCCTGAAGGGTGGCAAGTGGTTTGTCTTGGAGTACTTATGAATGAAAGTGGATATCCAATAAACACTATACCAGGGCATATTGATGCACAGGAAAAATTTGTTTCTTGTGATATACACAGACTTTCTGGAATACTTGAAGGGCAAATAGAAATCACAGTTTATAGCCAGGATGAGGACTTAACATGGCAGGATAAACAATCAATATATTTCCAGCCACAAAACGATGAAACATTCGCTCTTAGTATTGAATTGGCAGTCGCAGGTGGACTTGCATTCTTTGTATTTGTAGCATTGATAGCAGTATTGATTAAAAAGCGTTCATCTGAAGATGACGAGACGGTATATATTGAAGAAAAGGAAGAGGTCCCGATAGTAGCGAGTTCTGGACCGCCTATTAGCCAAATTAGCGGCCCACCAGTGAGCCAAAATACTGCTACCATTGTTGCGACAGTAAGCGATACAGACCAACCAGATAATGCACCAACAGGTCCTCCACAAATGGAAGTTGCCATTGATGAACAGGTGATGCAATCCCCTGCTCAAATCACAGGTCCTCCATTGCCTGAAACTGGACTACCGGCAGGCTGGTCAATGGAGCAGTGGAATCACTATGGCCAGCAATATTTGGATGGAACTCCTTAGATAATTCAAAAGGGGTACATTGTTTGGAGATATACATGGCACAGTATCCTCCACTCTGGTATGGATTGCTATTTATTGTTTCAATATGCGGAGTGGCTACTTGGTATCTACGTAATTTTACCACCAAAGAGGAGTTGACTAAACTAGTTGCCTTTAGCGGAATAATCGCAATGATCAGTTTGTTGGGATGGACATTGATTGAATTTTGAGTGATTATTATGGCTGATATTATCGATTCATCAAATAGTTCATACGCGGAAAAATATCCCTGCAGGCTACCGGTTTGGTGGGGCAGATATGGTGATATTGGACCACATCCAGAAGGTTCTGGGATCAGTGGAAGGAAAATTGTTATCCGTATTGAAAAAAAGTTTAAAAAATTTGAATCTATATTTGCAAAAATATTACGAGCTCCTAAAGAACTAAGGAGGCCGCTGGATAAAATGAACAGTTTGCTTTGGGAATTGTGTGACGGTACGAGAACTTTCCAAGAAATCTGTCAAGAATTGGATTCTACATATCACGAAGAAATTGCTCCAGTAGTAAATCGGACGACTCTTGGAATCGCTTCATTGATTGCAAATAATCTGATGTTAGCACTGGATGAGCCGTTGGCTGGAAAGTGGAATATTGGCCCAGGAATTACTCCTGCTGGACAAACTCTTGATGAATTAGATGAGCGACTAAATATTGATATATCGCTATTAGAAGATGAAAAATATTAGCCTAAAATTTTGTTAAAATCCTGCGGTGGTCTTCCAATAATCACCCGCATGCCATCATCTAATAGTGGTCTTTGCATTACCTGCGGCAATTCAAGTAGAATTGTCAATACATTATCACTATTGGTTAGATCTAATGCCGTAAATTTTGATTGCTTGAATGCATCATCTCCATTCCGAATCAATTCCGATACACATCCCTCAAGTCTGGAAATGATTTCTTGAAGTTCATTTTTTGTCAAAATTGATTTTAGATAGTGAACAACTTCTACTGCTGTTGTTGATTCATTACATAGTTCAAGACCTTGCCGGGATTTAGAACACCTTGGATTGTGATAGAGAGTTGCCATAGCGATTGCTCCTAATCCAAGTTAATGATATATATGTTCAATCTGGTTGCCATACCAACCTAATTCCAATGCCATCTTTTGAGATATTTTTCTCAGAAAAACCCCTTGCTGAACAACGTGTTGAATCACTTTCCGTGAACCAGTTTCCACCTCTATGCACTTTGCGACTTTCCATACTGTTTTTCTTTGCATTTTGGTCACTCGATGCACCCATATAATCTTCGCACCAATCGTCAAGGCACCATTCACTTACATTTCCATGGAAGTCATGAAATCCCCAAGGATTAGCCTTTTTCTGACCTACTTCTCTTGTTGATGCTCCCGAATTTCCGGCATGCCATCCATGTTCATCTAGATCTGAATCCCTATCTCCAAAGGACCATCTTGTTGAGGTCTCCGCACGAGCAGCATATTCCCATTCCGATTCACTCGGTAATCTCCAAACACCATTCAATCCAAGACGTGGTGAATCATTGTGTTCAGCGTTAAGTTTAGCGATAAATAACTGCGCATCATCCCATGAGACATTCTCAATTGGCCGTAATCCCGCAGACCATCCATCGCAAAATTTCGCAGGGTTATCGCCCATTACCGATTGCCAATGCAATTGAGTTACCTGCATTTGCCCGAAAAAAAATGGCTGTTCGATGTTTACTCTATGAGAGGGTAATTCTCTTTTTGGTGAATTTTTCGATATATTTCCCATCAGAAATGTTCCTGGTGTGACCAATAAATAGGTGGAACCAAAATTATCTTCAAAGCGTGGAATCTGAGTGGACATTCTATCACCAATTTCCATCTTAATCCTGCCAGATAGCCCCCCGTTAATGTCATTTGCCGCTAAAATTATTGGTTCTCTGATAAATAATTTAGACCCAAACATAAGGAACTCTTATCCGCATTAGGTCATCCCTTGTGGATAGTGACTGTTATGGCTAATGGCAATGAGGTTGATTTGGTTCAGAATAATGCGGCTCCTGCAGATGCCGAGATGGATGATTATGAGTTGGCTTCTATGGCCGCAGCATTGGAGTCTGCTGGCCTAGGAAGTATGCTGGAAGAAGTACCTGTTGCGGTAGAAGTTGACGAAAGTTCTAGTGAAGCACAGTCGGAAGAAAGTGCTGGCGTAAGTACAAACATAGCAGATAATGTATTTCCTGAATTAGATGATGTGGACGATACTGAAGAGATGGTTAGAGTCTTGATTGATGTTGGTGAAGAACGTTCAAGAAAACATGATGCGAAAGGTGCACTTGCTGCTTTTAACAAGGCAATTGCACTCGACCCTTCGTGTGACATGGCATGGTTCAACCGAGGAGTATTGCTAGAAGCTCAGAAAGATGCAAGAGGTGCTAGGCAATCATTCCAAATCTGTATCGATTTAAATCCTGACCATGCACCTGCTACTGCAAATCTAGCCAGTATTTTGGAAAGAATGGGTGAATTGGTTCCAGCCTATGAAATGTCAAAAAGAGCACTTGTGTTTTATCCTGGACACCCTGCCCTCGTGGAGATATCTAACAGATGCAAGGGTGCAGAAGCAAATATTCCAATTGCAGAGATCCCAAGAATTGTTGCTTCACCCAATATGTATGAAGAAGCAACAGTTGTTGCAGCAATGGATGAAGTTGGAGTCACAGATATGGAAGCTGTTCTTCAAGAGGCTGTATACCACGATCATGATGGGAATTCCAAACTAGATTATTCAGAATTAAAATCAGCAGCAACTGTTGTAGCGGCAACTGAAGAAGTGATTATCAGATTAGAGGCAAATCCAGTAGTAACAACTCAACCAGTTGAGGCTGTTGCTGAAACTATTCAAGAGGTAGTTGAAGAAGAAATAGTACAACATGATGTTGATGAAGAAGTTGTTGCGCAACCTGCAATAGATATTGATACCCTCGTTGAAGAGGCAACTGCCCTAATCCGCTCAGGAGATGCATCTGGTGGGCTATCACTCTTGAAGCCACATCTAAAGACAATCGCAGCTGAAAATGCCGATGCTTGGAGAGTTGCTGGTGGAGCAATGGCTAGACTCGATTTAGATTCTCATGCAATAGCAGCAATTACGCATGCACAATCACTTGACCCTTCAAATTCAAGTGGCTGGTTTAATCTAGGTTCTATACATCAACGCGGAGAAAACTTTTCAGATGCAAAATCATGCTACCAAAAAGCACTTGAAATACAACCTGATTATCTCAAAGCAGCAATCAAACTCAGCGATTTGTCGAAGCAGTTGAGTGATGTTGAGACATATTTATTGGCAACACGAATTGTTGCCAACATCGATTCAAGTGATGCAAGAGTGACTGAGATGGCCGAAATATTGATTGAAATTGCTGAAGGCGAGGCAAATGTACTCGAATCTACACAAGGTTTGCCTCCAACATTACCAGTTGGGCCAGAACTAGCCCTAGAGGCTCTTGGAATTATTGGAGATGGGGCTTCATCTCTGCATGCTAGAGCATACACAGCAATATCGGACCACCACAAATCTGTGACAACTTGGAAGGCATTAATTCAAACCGATGGCGATAATGCCGCTAATTGGAGAGGTCTAGCGCGTTCATTGGAGGAAGCAGGAGATGTCGCAACTGCACAAAAATGTCATTCTAAAGCGAATGAAATAGAAAATGGACCAACGCCGATTATTGCTGAGCAAGCACCAGTTGTTGTAGAGCAACCTGAGACTATTGTGGAAACTCAACAAGAAATGGATTTGTTGACTCAACCATTTACTCCAGTTGACCAACATGAAGAGCAATTGGAAACGATTGATGATAGTCCAGCAAATATTTTGCTTGACCCAATAACTCCTGTTGTCGCTGAACCTGCAGAGGCAGAAGAAACTCAGCAAGCGAATGATTTGCTGATGGCTCCAATTGAACCAAGGCCCGCTAACAATATAGCAGACGAAAATCCAGGTGTTGATTTGGCAAAGGCTGCTCTTGACGCTACACATGCAGCATCACAAAATGTAATTGGAGAAACAATGTCAAAATCTGTTGCCAATCAAGACATTGCATGGTATAATAAGGGCGTTCAATTAATTGAGGATGGAAAATATAGAGAAGCATTGACCTGCTTTGATAGAGCATTGCCATCTTTCAAAGATGATGATGAGATGGTTATTAGGATACTCAACGGTCGTGGAAATTCATTCTATTACATGGAAGAATATCCAAAATGTGTAGAGGCATATCACCAGGCAATGCTCATTCGTCCAACTGAGGTAAGGGGTCAGACACTGTACAATATGGGAACTGCATATGCTGAAATGGAAAGATATCCTGATGCAATCAAGTGTTTTGAGCAATCAATTCCTCGCGGTTTATCGACCGCTGAAGCAAAAAGAGCTAAAGATCAAATTAGACGATGTACTATTCTAAACAAAGAACGTATGAAGAAAATCAGAAAAAAATCTTGATTTGTTAGTGAATGGGTTGAAAAACTAAGAGAGTGGGACAAGTAACATGTCCGGAGATGACATGACCTCAATTATGCTGCGCCTTGAAGAATCAGGCCTTGAATTAAAACAGGCACAAATTGTCGTTGATTTGGCTGCTAATCCCCCTTCTAAGGCCAGCGAGGTTGGAAAAAGAATTGGATTATCCCGAATGGATGCATATAACTCACTTCGAAAATTACAGGAGCAGGGTTTGATTAGGGCAACATTGGACAAACCGATGAGATTTGCTGGAAATACTATCAGTGAAGTGTTCAAGTTACTTATTCACAAACAGAAGATTGATTTGCAGCGTATGGAAGAGCACTTTGAAGAATTAACTACTGGACCTGCAATGGCATTGATGTCTATTGAAAATCATGCTAATGAAGCAACATTCTCGGTCATTAAAGACAGACACCAAATCATGGCTACTTTCGAATCACTTCTTGCAGAAGCCGAGTCAAAAGTGTGGCTATTACTCGGAAGATGGGGGATATTACACTTCTTGCGAATCGGTGGAAAAAAAGTCTTAGATGATGCTATTGAACGTGGTGTTGAAATAAATATTGTAGCTTGTGTAGACAAGAAGACTGTTAGATTTTTTGATGATTTATCTCCACTAATCGAAGTTAGGCATCATGAACAACTATCATTGCAAGGAGCATTTATTGATAATGAATTTGGAATTCAATTTGTATACAGTGAAGATAACCCAACTGGACGGGGTAAGGAAGACACTGCCCTATTAATCGAAAGTTCTGAATTCTTGAAGGCTCAAAATGAATTATTACAAATTCAATGGGCTGCTGCCTCCTCATACTCTGTTGCACGAGCGAGAATCATTGATGGAGAAATTACTGAACCATTGCAGTATTCACTCGGCGAGGGTTCATTTTACGCGAAATTAAAGGCTAATTTGGCCAACGGAATAAAAAATAATATCAATTCCGGTAATGTTTCTAAACTAAAAAATACTGGCCAAGAACCAATAAATCCGGATAATGTAGAAGCACAAGCATTGTCTATGCTAGGAATTGATGTTGGAGATTTACTCCATTCAGTAGGAAAGAGAATTGGTCGTGAAATCGCAATGAAAATCAATGAGATAGAAGATGATAACGAATTTTGGGACCGATTAGCAACTCAATGGGGAAGTATGGGGATGGGTAAACTAATAATTTCAGACGATAATACTTCAAAGATTACTGTTCGTAATGGTAATTCCTGTGGCGGAAACCCGCAAGAAAATGGGATCTTTTGTCTATTAGATGAAGGGATTCTCGCGGGGATTATGCAAGAGAGGCATGGAATTACAGTAATATCCAACAATCGAGTCTGTTCGGATTGTTCAAACAAAGATTGTTACTACGAAATTGAGTCAAATATTACTACAATAGTGTAATTCTTCAAAGCGCAGGTTCATAGAGATGGAATGTGAGGCACTAACATGGATTGCGGACCTTGTGATAGTGCTGACCCCATACAAATGGTCAAACCTGAAGTGATTGATGTAAATTTAACAATCTCTGAAACAGCAAAAAACATGTTATCAGATGCATTTGGAGATGACCGTTCTCATGCTTTGCTAGTTGGAGTTTTGAGTGGCGGTTGTTCAGGATATATGTACGACCTGCAAATTGTTGAAACCACAGATATTGATTGTCAAGAATTATCAATTGACGGTTTTAGAGTTCTTGTTCCAAATGCTTCTTCACATTTGCTTGATGGAATAGAAATCGATTACGTTGAAAAATTAATGGGTGGAGGATTTAAAATCAATAATCCAAATGCAGATTCTTCCTGTGGTTGCGGCGAATCTTTCTCCTGAGGTGATTTGTTGCCCATTGTGGCCTTGCCGGATGCTTCTCTAACAGTATGGAGAGGAAAAGATGTCTTGCAATTCATTGATGGATTGTCTACAAATAAGGTCACTGAACTGAAGAGTGGTCAATTAATTCGCACAATATTTACTGACTCAAATGCAAAAATTATCGACTGTGTGACATTATTTCATATGGATGAATATATTGTTGTTGCAGGGCATTTACCGTTCCATGAAAAATTGCTAAAACATGCCTCAAAAAGAATACTTGGCCAAGATGTATCGATTACAGAAATCACGCAACTAAATGAATTATTCATCGAATTTGGTTGCAAAAATGACAGTGCAGATGTAGGTGCTTTTTCGTCGAAGGGGGAAATTACTCGCGGTAATATTTCAGGAAAT
>Ga0206679_10003353_pt1 | contig 12362 bp, 9 predicted proteins | sample M110012015metaG_FD_155464 | JGI IMG/M metagenome (GOLD analysis project Ga0206679, IMG submission 155464) | Ammonia-oxidizing marine archaeal communities from Monterey Bay, California, United States - M1 100m 12015 | ecosystem: Environmental > Aquatic > Marine > Intertidal zone | place: USA... | reverse complement strand
TGGTTCTTTAACTCTTGAGGATAAAAGACAAAAAGATGAACTTAATAGTAAATTAAAACAGGATTATATTAAAATTCTTGAAGATATAACCTTAGATCTAGATGCAATAGATAAAGTAATAACTGATAATAATATTGTATTTAAAAGAGTTGAAAAATTAATTCAATATAACAATAGCAATATTCCTTATAACCAGGATTCAATAATTACTAATTTAAGATTTGTAGGTAGCCCAACTTTATATGGTAGACAAACAGCATATAGAGCTTCTGTGTCAAGTGGTAGGTTTAATTCTTCAGACAAAATAAATATCACTAATGAGATATCTTATTTATATGAATATGAATATACGAGAATTACAAAAAATAGTGACAGATACGATCGTCGCCAACAACGATTAAGAGATGAATATACAGTAAATTTCATGGCAGCGCAGAATGCAGAGGCAAATGTGGATCCATCATATATTAGAAAATCATTTTTTAATATAGATTTAAAAAATAGACTTTACGCTCATAGGGGTGCGGTTTGGTGGTATCTCAAAAGGTTAAATGAAGTTAAAGATCAAATGCTAATAACTAAAAATATCATATCTGATTTTTTAAAAAATTAAACTTTATTATCATTATTGAGATTAAGGAAAAAAGTAATTTTGAGCCACTGAGCGGAGTCGAACCGCTGACCTACGCATTACGAATGCGTTGCTCTACCAACTGAGCTACAGTGGCTGATAGTACTTGGCTGTACGATATGCCCCGTATATTTCTCCACCATAAAAGGTTAGGGCCATACCAATATATAATGGGCTAAGAAAACTTTCTTTTTTTAATGATCTTGCACCTGCATTTATTGCGAGAACTGACATTAAAAAACCAAAAGCACCATCTTTTGGTCGTCCAGCATAAACCCTGCCTAGTCCAGGAACTACCATCGATAACCCAGCAGCAAGTATTGGAGATTTTTTTGTTTTACTTAAAACATCGTAATTGACTTGGTCTACTAATCGCCCATCATTATGAAATTTGCCACTCATTTTATTATGAACGCTGTATGCGGTGTGATTACATCGTATTATTCTATCCGAAGTTATAAAAAGTCCAGATAGGACGCCTTTCTCATGAATTGCTTGAGCACCATAATTTGAGCAACTTGGAAAAAATTGACAATTCATTGTTCTATTTCCGTAAGAAATACCTTGCCATTTAGCTATGGGATACAGAAATATTTTTTGTGCAATTGAGTTATCAGGTGATGAAAAAAGTGAATCCGCTGGATATTGCGAAAAAATAAAAGAACTAAATAAAAAGGTTTTGATTAATCTCTTCATTACACTCAATTTTAGACATGATTGTACAGAAAAAACTATTCCTAGTTATTATAATTTCTATAATAACAAATTTAATTTTTGCTCAAGATGGTAAATTATATATTCTTCATACAAATAATACCAATGGTGCTCTAGAAAACTGTTATTGTCCTGACCATCCATTTGGTGCTGTTGAAAAAAGATCTATCTATTTTTCTAATTTTCTTCACAAAAACCCTAATACTCTCATCTTAGACGCTGGTGATATTTTCACTATGACTCACCAGCCTTTAAAGGATAGTCTAATGGCTGAAGCCTATAATTTATTATCTTATGATGCAATTTTATTTGGCGATCAAGAATTAACAATGGATTCAACGACCTTGAATCAATTAACTAACTTGATGAAAACAAAAATTATTGCAACAAACTTAGCCTATCCAGGAATACTAAAATCTCATATTGTTGTGAAAAATAAATTAAGAATCGCTATACTAGGGATAGTGGATCCTTATGCTCTAAAGTATTATCCAGAAAAGATTAGAAATAAAATTATATTATCTGATCCTATTAAATCAATCAAAGCAGAGATGAAAAGACTAAAAAAGAAGGCAGACATATTTATTTTGATGACTCATCAAGGGGCTGATCTAGATAATGTAATTGCAGAAAAAATTAAAGGAATAGATGCAATTATTGGAGCTCACAGTCAATCAGCACTAGAAAATCCACAAAAAATTAATGGTGCTCTAATTACTCAAGCAGGTAAAGAGGGCTACTATGTTGGGGTCATAGAAATGGAAATAAAAAAAGGCAAAGTAATATCCAATTCAGGAAAAATTGATACGATGAAGTTAAATATGCCTGATGACCCAATTATCATGAAAATGATAGAAGAATATGAAAATCGTTCCGGACGAATCAATCATCGAAAACTAGATATGAAAGAAAATCATTAATGGACCAATCAATTGAAATGTTAGTTTCCAATCCAGTCTATATGGCTGTTGCTGTTGTACTTGCATTGATTATTCTTTTTGGGGTCATCAAAAAATTAATCAAGTTAGTATTGGTTGTTGCCGCAATATTAATATTATGGGTTGCCTATATGGTTTGGACTGGTAATGATGTATCAGTTGAAACAATAAGAGAAGGCGTTCAAAGTGGTGTTGAGAATGTTAAAGAGAAAGTTTTTGAAACTAAGTCAGAATTAAAAGAAACAGTTGAAGAAAAGACAGAAGAACAGCTAAACAAAATCTTACCAAATAAATAAATATAAAGTTTTTTATTTACCCATCATTTTTTCGTTTGCGACTCTTAAGCGGCCAGTAAGTAACTTAATTATACCTTCCATTATATCACTCTGACTACCCATAACTTCATAAAAACCTTCTTGTTCAATTTTAAATAAAGTTGAGTCTTCAGTTACCGTTGCATCAGCAGAGCGAGGTTCATCATCTAGAAGGGCCATCTCACCAAGGCAAGTGCCTTTTCCAAGCATGGCTAATTCTTGAGCTCCTTTATGTATACGAACATTCCCATCTACCACAATGAAAAGCGAGTCACCATAATCGCCTTCAGCAAATATGGGACTATTTGCATCGAAAGTAACTTCATCCGTGATTTGTGCTACTCGCGATAAGTTTTCAGCTGGGATTGATTTGAACAAATCAACGGATTTAAGAATAATCGTTTTTTCTAAAGTTGAATACATAGATATAATTTCCGTATCTAATTTAAAACGTTCTGGGGGAATGAAATCAAGATTTGCGCCATTTTTTTGTATTCTCCTTGTAATTAACTCTTGGTTTGCATTTGAGGCAGGAACTTTTTGCCAATCTAATGATTTGATCACATCCATTTTATTTGAAATTAATAAATAATCTAAAGCAATAGCTGATTCCCATTTGTTTGGTGAATATACTGATTCAATTAATTTTTGATTAAAGTTGGTAGGCATTGATTTAAAATGAAGATTGCCAATTTTACTACGTTCATCAAGAGGTAGTTGTTCAATTAGAGGATTAATAACTTCACGCTCATTTTTAGAGAATACATTTTCAAAAAATTCAAGTAAGAATGGAAGTTTTGATGGGTCTCCAGATTTAATGGTATGAATATAGGTTTCAATAGGAGTTTCAGGAACATCAAGCACACCAAGTTTCAATAAAGTAGGTAGCGTGTTTTGAATTTCATTATTAAGATGATCTTCCATAAGAAATTTATGCTCATCATCAGGTAACATATTTAAACACTCGTTAAGTGTATATACTTTTTCAGCAATTGTATTTATTTCATCAGCGATTTGATTCTGCTTATTTTCATTAATTGGGTTAACTCGAGCGATTGCAAGCAATGACTCTACAATCGTATTATAAATATCTTGATCATTATTATCTAATTGTGAAATTAATAATTCAATTGAATCTTCATTTGGATATTCTCGCAGTGTTCTAATAATGCCGAGGCGTAGTTTTCTACTTGTTGCGTTTGATTCAATTAATTGTTTGAACTGCTCATTAATTAGTTCTTCTGAAAAACTCTTTAATGTTTGACGAGCTTGAATACTTGTTTGGGCTATAGATAAATTAGATATAATTGCGGGGACTAAAGATTCATCTTTCCTTTTTTCGGCAATATTTAAAGCTACATTACTAATTATTTCGCTATTATGATTTAGAAAACTTTTCAACTTATCATTTGTTAAAATTTGATCGTTATAAATTAATCTTTTAAGTGCAGTAGCTTGTGTGGTATCATCTTGCTCATCCAGCATATTGTTTAAAATCATTTTGGCTTTATCTGTTGGACCGCTCTCAATTTGTAAAATTGCAGCAGCGGCAGCAGCGCTCACATCTTGATTATCACTATTTAAGAGAAGGTTTTCTAAATCTGGAAGAGCATCTTTTAATTTTCGACGACCTACAACAATTGTGGCTTCAGCTGAAACAGAATTATTATTATTCATTGCTTGGATGATATCTTCATTTGAAATAATAGATTCTTCATCCCAAGCCATGGATAATATTCGCTTTTGAACTTCAGGCGCACCATCATTAAACAACCTTTTAATTGTTTTTTTCCAAGAAGATAAAGGAAGACCTTCAATAATTTCTAAAGCAAATAATTGTTTAATTTCATCGTTTGATGATAAGGTTTCTTCAATTGTTTTTACCATAGCAGCATCTTGTACATCAACATTTAATTCTTCAAAATCAATTTGACGTTTAGCTATCGCTGTTTGCAATTGATTTACGTAACCTGTTTTTACTTTAAATGAAGTAAAAAGCCATATAACGATAGAACCAAGCGAAACAATGCTTAAGTAGGGAAGAGCAATAATTTTAACTAATAAAAATGTAACGAGGCCACCAATGCCTTCTGCTATTGATTTTATGGTACCACTTACTTGTGGCTTAATGACTTTTCTAATTTCTGGGGGTACAGGTAACCAAATTAATTCTAGCGATGAACTATTGATTGTGAACTTAAAAGTTTGATCTGAAAATTTTGCAAAACTAGCACTCAATAGTACTGGAGCTAATAAAATAGAAGTAGAACCTAAAATAAGAAAGAAAGGTAAAATAAGTAATCCAAGCAATATACCAAATCTAGAAAGTATGGGCCCTGTTATAAAAAATTGCATAATAATAGAAGCAGCTCCTGCAATAGAATAAAAAGTACCAAAAAATCCAACCAAATCTGTTTCCTCTGGAAAAGTTGCACTAGCAATCATTTTAAATTGATAGTCCACTAGAGTTGTTACAATAGCAGAAAGGGCAACAATTGTTGCAATACCAACAATAAAGGGATCCATTTTCTTTTTCTTTTGCGCTTTTTTTATTGGTTTCTTAGGTCCTTTTGTTTGATCTTTTTTAAAGTATTGTATGGAAAGGTTGCCAAATAAAAATGCAAGCCCTAAAAACCCTGCGGATATAAATAGTAATTCATCTGTTCCAAAAGTTTTTACATAGGGCTTAAGCGTCATACCAATTAGCATCACAGCAAAAGATCCACCACCAGCAATGATTCCAAATAGGCGTTTAGCTTGTTGAGGCTCAAAAGATTCACCAGCATAGGACCAGAATTGAATGATCATGATAGCAACAGCAATCTCTATCCATATATAAGCGATAGGGATTACGTACCCAGTCATTATAGCTTGAAGAAAAATAAATGATACTGCAAAAATTGAGCATGTTATCATAAATACAGTTCTTGCAGCTAACTTCTTTGATAGTTTTGTATAAAAAGTAAGTATTGGTGATATTACAATTGCGATGGCCAAAAACATAAGAGGAAGAATAGACTTATCAAATCGACTTAAGAAATAAGCATCGCGAGCAGTTTTAGCTACAAGTCCCATAGCTATAGTAAAAAATGAAAACATAAAAAAGGTGAGGACCATTTTACCTTCACCAGATTTAATTTTTATTATATTTTTAATAAAATTCATTTAACGATTTAATTTTTTATTAAAGAGGTTAAAGAACTAATAGAATAATCAAAACCGCTATCATTTAAAAAATCCATAATAAAGCTTGAGAAAAAACTTATAAATATTAGCAAAATTCCAATCATGACAAATGTTACAATTAATAAAATACCATTAATCAAAAAATATTGTCTTAGTTGATCTATTGCCGTTGTAAATGATTCAGAATCTTTGTTTTGAACTGCAAATTGAAAATGGTTTGCTGCTGTAACTAGCTTTGAACCCATAACAATTGTAATAATGCCCATGATGAATGTTGGTACTGAAAAAAATAAAATTGATAGGGAGTAGACAATGCCAAGAGTAATATTTAATATTCCAACTATTTTGGTCCATTTATACATTTTTTCAATGGTAATTAAACCGAGCAGGTCAAGATTGTAACTTAATTGATTCTCTGAATGGATTTTATTTATATCAGTCATGTTTATAATAAATTACTAGCAAGGTCAGCCAAGTAAGATCTTTCTCCTTTTTCAAGTGTAATATGTGCAAATATTTTTTGATTTGTCATTCGATTAATTAAATAACTAAGACCATTAGATAATTTATCAAGGTAAGGTTGGTCAATTTGGTAAATATCGCCCGTAAATATAACCTTTGTTCCTTCACCCGCTCTTGTAATAATTGTTTTAACTTCGTGTGGTGTAAGATTTTGAGCTTCATCTACAATGAAAAAAGCTTTTTGAAGGCTACGACCTCTAATATAAGCTAGAGGAGTAATCACAAGTTTTTCCTGCTCAAGCATTTCGTTGATTTTAAGAGATTTTGGGTCACTTTCTTTAAACTGATGACGAATTACTCCCAAGTTATCCCATAGGGGTTGCATATAGGGGTCAATTTTAGATTGAATATCACCAGGTAGGTAGCCAATATCTCGATTACTTAGTGGAACAATTGGTCTCGCTAAATATATTTGCCTAAACTGAGATCTACATTCTAATGCGCTAGCCAAAGCTAATAGCGTTTTTCCTGTTCCCGCTTTTCCAGATAAAGTAACTAACTGTATTTTTGGATTTGTAAGAGCAGCTAAAGCAAATGCTTGTTCTGAGTTTCGAGGAACGATTCCATATGCAGGAGTTTTATCAACACGAATAAATTGATCATCAAAGCTATTATAGGTTGCGAGTGCAGACTTGGTTCCATTGCGTAAAACAAAATTTTCATTTGGAATAGGCGACGTTACTTCCGGCAATTTTGAACTTTCAATCTCAAATGGTTTTTTAAAAAGAGTATCGATTGATTTTGAAGAAATATCTTCAATTAAACGTCTGCCTGTATAAATTTTATCAACACTTTCAATTTTGTCAGTAGTGTAGTCTTGAGCTAATATTCCCATTGCCTTTGCTTTCATTCTAAGATTTGTATCTTTAGTAACCAGGACAATTATTGTATTAGGCTCTTGCTTGTTTAGACGTAAAGCAGTATTAAGGATGCGCACGTCAGGAATATCTTCTCTGAATACTTCGAGGAGTTCTTTATCCCAAGATTGATTGACCACAACACGAATTTTCCCAAGCTTATTACCTAACGATACTCCTTTTTTAAAAAGGTTGTCGCCAGTTATTTCATCAAGATCTCTTAAAAAATCACGAGCATGATAATTGATTTGTTCATTCCCACGCTTAAAATTATCAAGTTCTTCTAGCACCGTAATTGGAATAGCCACATCATTTTCTTGAAAATGATGAATGCAGGTTGAGTCGTGAAGTATAACGTTAGTATCAAGGACAAAGAGTTTGCTTTTTTTCTTTGAAGGCACTTTAAAATTTTAGATTTATTGCGATACTACAAAACATTCTTGTCTTAAAGTTATTGGTGAATAAATAGAATCACAATAGTATAAAAATTTGTTTATTAAAAATAAACAAAATGTATCGAAAAAATGTTTACTTTTGTGTCATAATAGTTTTACACTTCATGTACACCATATCCGAGGTAAATAGGTGAAATACGTTCAAAAATATAAAAAATTTAGTTTAATTACTAAAGTTAGACAGACTATTGTGTTTGCTCTTATGGGATTGATTCTCTTTGGAATTAGTGCTTGTGGAGATGAAGCACTCGATACTTCAAAATTTGTATCAAATCAAAATAATAATTTTAAACTTACCTTAACAATTTCTGATGACATTGTTCGCAATGATGATACTATTAAGCTTACAGCAGTAGTAGAAAGATTAGTTGATAAAGCCTCAATCTCTGGTTCTACTCCTCCAACTACAATGAAAATGGCTGTAACTGGCGGCTCGATTGCTTTACATAGTGCTGGATCAAAAATAAGTGAAATTCGTGTCATATTAGATGATGCGAAAGGTTCTGTTTTTGAGGCTCTTGCTTTCTTTGCGCCTTCAAAATCGAGTTCAAGTGGAAATGTTACTGCTTCTTACAACGGAATAAATGTATCTATGTCAATAGATATAGTGGAGCCTAGATGATGCGTCGATATTTACCTTTATTATTAATTTTTATTACAATGATTAGTGCTCAACAACGAGCAAATACTCAAAGACGACCTGCCGCTAGTCAGCAACGTCCAGTAGCTCAAAGACCTCAAGCTAAGCCTCCAGTACGATCTGCAAGTGGAAAGATTTCTTCAATGCGAGACCTTGATTTTGAAGTAATAAAGTTAAGCTATATTGAAACTGATAGGGCTTTAGCAATATTAAAGACAATGGGTTATGTCGTTGTAGAATTCAAAGCTGGAAAAGGTGAGATCTCAGGTGAAAATAATTTTACACCATCTTTTTCAAATAAAGTAACAGATCTAAATGCTGCAAACGCATTGCCAGTAATTATAAAACTACCAGATACTGAAACAATTTCGCTTGTGGAAAAATCTAAAGCTAAGTCTTCAAGTAAAAAATCTGCATTGGGAGTAGATCTAGGGGGCGTAACACTTGATTATACAACTAGTGGTGATCCCATGCAGCGTCTCCTAGTTGGATATAAGCCTGGTGATTTTAACTCGGTTGCTAGGCTTTTAGATCTTATCCAAAATAAGATAGATGTTCCCGCAAATCAAATCGCTATAGAAGCCCTAGTCTTAGAAATAAACAATGACCGTCTCGATGAGTTAGGCATTGATTTCTCAAATGCAGGTCAAGGTTACTCAGCAACTTTCCCCCCTCCTGATCGTGGGACTATTTCACCATTTACGGTGGTTTTAGATAGAACACTTATGGGAAATTCTTCAAATTTTAGAGCAAATGTTGAAGCTTTAATTAGTAATAAAGCGGCTGAAATTTTATCCAAACCATCCGTGTTAGTATTAGATGGACGTCAAGCCAGAATACAGATAGGTCAACAGATTCCAATTACAAAAACGACTGACACTCAAATTTCTACAACAAAATCAGTAGATTATGTTCCTGTAGGTATTGTTTTAAATCTTCGACCTAGAATAAGTGAAGATGGCTCACGAGTAACTATTCAAGTAGAAACAATTATTAGTGAAACGGAAGATAGAATTGGTGCTTCAGGTGGTGGTGATGTAGAAGCTGCACCAATTATTAATAACCGTAAAGTTCAATCTTTTGTACGTGTCGCAAATAATACACCATTCATTATTGGTGGTTTGATTAATGAAAAGAAGACAGAAAATGAAGGAGGAGTTCCAATTCTTAAAGATCTCCCAATCATTGGTCGTTTTTTTGCTATTTCAGCAGAACAACGAGTAAAAAAAGAAGTCATTGTGGTAATCACGCCTCATATTATAACAGAGAGTGAAGATAATTTTAGTCGAGTAGTGCCACAAGATTCCGAACTATTTAATAAATTTGACAACCGCTCTTTTCCTAACTCTTACCGAATTCAACATTCTGATGTATTTGACCTTAGTTTTATTTATGAGAGTCCAGTTTACAATGATATAATTGATGAAGTAAATAAACGATCAGATAAAGATAAAACATTAATGGTTAGAGAGCCATATAAGAGTATCTTATCTGGCAAAATTCCTGGTGAATCTGCTTTGGTAAAAAGAATGCTATTAGATGTAATTGATAAGCTAGGATACTACAAATATATTGATCCAGAAAAAGTCATTTATTTTTTAGATGATTCAGATGACCCCGCTGGTTTTGCGGTAACGCCGCTTGCAAGAGATATATTAAATATGTCAAGTGGTGAAGCATTAAAACTAAGTTATTCATTAAAAGGTAAAGCTACAATAGAGAAGCCTTTTGTTCGTCCTACAGCTGAAACCAATTATGTAACTTTAAAGGATTCATATAAAAATTCACTTAAAGCTTTTAATGCAAGGGGTGATAATCCTGAAGATGATGTTTTTACGATACTAATCTCAGAAAATAAAAATGAGCGTAGACTCTATGAAGTGTTGGTTATGAAGAAAATGCTTGAGATGAATCCTGATCTTGAGTTAACGTTAAAATATTTTAAACCAGGTATTGAGATTTTATTTCCATCGCCAGATGTTCTATTGAAAAATAGTCATGTTGTTGATCGTGATGCGGCAAAGATTTTTTATGAAGTGAATGATTACTACGGCTCATTTGAACAAGAGTTTAATCGCGCGACTGCCGAATTGGGTCGTTTGATTAAAGCTAAAAGGTAAATGTGAGCGAAGTCACGTGATAGTTGGCAAGAATCTTATACCTTTAGCACTTATTAGATGGACAAAATACTTGATAAGTAATCAAAATAACTAACTCATCAAGGAGGATGATATGAAGTTAATGAAGTTAATGTTCGCAGGGATTTTAGTTTTATCTTTTGCTATAGCACAGGATGAAAACCCATGCGATCCAAATATGACATATGAAGTGGCTGATCCAGGTCCTGATGGAGGATGTGGAAATTATGCAGATTGTAATGGAAATGGTGCCTTTGATTTAGGTGAGCCATGTTTTGAGCAACCACCATTTGATGATGTCGATGCAAATGGCGATGGAAGCATTGATCGTGAAGAAGCACGAGCTTTTTTTGGAGACGACCCAAATTTTGATCAAGCATTTGATGATGTCGATGCCGATGGTAGTGGTGATGTTGACCGAGCAGAGCACGATGCTGCTGGCAAGGAAGATCACCAAGATGGCCCACCACCCTTACCATTTGAACAAGTTGATGCAAATGGTGATGGCGTAATTACTGAAGATGAAGCACAAGCTGTCTATGGAATGAACCCAGATGGCACTCCAAATGAAGAATTTGATGAAGGCTGGAATGATGCTGATGCTGATGGAAATGGTGAAGTTGATCAAGCAGAGTATGATTCAGCAATCGAAAGAAATGCTCCTGGCGATATGGAAGACCATGATGGCATGGAAGACCATGATGGCATGGAAGACCATGATGGCATGGAAGACCATGATGGCATGGAAGACCATGATGGTGGTGGAGATCACCAAGGTCAAGGTGCACCAGATAATCACTGGGATGGCAACCAAGATGCTATTTGTGGTGGTATGAGTGAATACTGGTTAGATGAAGACCATGATGGCCAACTTGAAGGTCCGTATGCAAGATGGGATGAAGATGAAAATGGAGACCCTGTAGAATGCCATAGAAATGGTCCTGGCGGTCCAAATGGTCCTGGTGGTCCAAATGGTCCTCCACCAACTGAAGATCAAATTGCATTTATGGAGGCATTGCAGAATGGTGAAGACCCAATGTCTGCATTTGATATAGCTTCAGAAGTTTGGTATGGTCTACAAGAAGACTTACCAAGAGACCAGTTTGAAACAGATAGAGAAACATTAAGAGCTCTTTATCAAGAAGAACTTGATGCAGGGCATGACCCTGTAAAAGCAGTTGAAAAAGCGCAAAAAAGATTTTGGGAAGACCAATGTGCTCAAGATCCTAATTGTGAACCACCAACTCAAAATAATTAATTAATTCCATTAATTCTTTATCTTAAAAGCCTCGATTTATTTCGGGGCTTTTTTGTTTCTATTGGTTATCTTTTAATATAATCATCTAAGGTATTTATTTATGTTTGATAAAGAACTTTTAAATGACAAATCAATTATTGTCACAGGTGGCGGTACGGGTTTAGGTAAATCAATGGCCACGCGGTTTGCTGAATTGGGCGCTAACCTAGTTATTACTAGTCGTCGCCAAGAAGTCATCGATAAAACTGCTGAGGAGTTACGAGACCACGGAGGGAAAGTATTAGCTATAGCATGCGATGTTAGAGACTCAGAGCAGGTTAATGAGATGGTCAGTCAAACCGTAGATGGGTTTGGGAAGATTGATATTCTTTTAAATAATGCTGCAGGAAATTTTATTAGTCCCACGGAAGATCTAAGTCCAAATGCTTTTAAAACAATAGTAGACATTGTATTAAATGGAACTTTTAATTGTACGCAGGCTGCTGGTAAAGTGATGCGTGAAAAAGATGGTGGTGTCATATTAAATATTGTGACTACCTATGCATGGACAGGTTCAGGATATGTTGTTCCTTCTGCATCGGCAAAAGCAGGTGTGCTAGCTATGACAAGATCTCTAGCTGTTGAGTGGGCTAAATATGGTATTCGAACTTTAGCTATTGCGCCAGGTCCTTTTCCAACAAAAGGTGCATGGTCAAGATTAGCACCTCCA
>Ga0206679_10003347_pt1 | contig 12375 bp, 11 predicted proteins | sample M110012015metaG_FD_155464 | JGI IMG/M metagenome (GOLD analysis project Ga0206679, IMG submission 155464) | Ammonia-oxidizing marine archaeal communities from Monterey Bay, California, United States - M1 100m 12015 | ecosystem: Environmental > Aquatic > Marine > Intertidal zone | place: USA... | reverse complement strand
ATAAAAGACCCAGCTTATATGATAAGTCTGGAGAAAATCATTATAATTTAATTTCTGCTTTGCATAAATCAGTGCGAGGCTCAGACCCGGATGCGGCCTTATATTGGTTCTCTAGAATGCTTGAGGGTGGAGAAGATCCCAAATTTCTAGCGAGACGTTTGGTTAGAATGTCCATTGAAGATATTGGTCTTGCAGATCCCATGGCACAAACAAATTGTCTCAGGTCATGGGAGACTTTTGAACGATTAGGATCACCAGAAGGTGAGTTGGCATTAGCTCAGGCAGTGGTCTATTTGGCTTTAGCGCCAAAATCAAACGCGGTTTATGTGGGTTACAACAATGCCCGAATGTCTGCAAATAAAACAGGTTCTTTGTCTCCACCAAAGCATATTTTGAATGCTCCTACTGATTTGATGAAAAAAGAAGGTTATGGCCGTGATTACGAATATGATCATGATCATTCGGATGGCTTTTCAGGTCAAAATTACTTTCCGGAAGCAATGGAGCGAGAAAGTTATTATAAGCCAGTAGAACGTGGTTTTGAACGGGAATTGAAAAAACGAATAGAATATTTTAACTCAAAAAGATCTGAGCGTCAAACTTGACTTTATATAATACAAAGGTCCATAGGCAGTTATGATATCATGGTCTTTAATTTGGATAGCACTTGGTGGTGCATTGGGAGCGGTGGCTCGTTACGTCGTAGGTTTATGTGTTGGATTTCCTTTTGGAACATTAACCGTAAATATTTTTGGAAGTTTTTTGATGGGATTAGTATTTATTTACTTGAACCACAAAGGATTGGACCGCTGGCAGCCGTTTTTGTTAATTGGTCTTTTAGGTGGATTTACGACATTTTCAGCATTTTCTTTGGATACTTTGAGATTATATGAAGATGGTCGTTTGATGGGTGCAGGAATATATATTGTTGCGTCTGTATTTTTATCTTTGATTGCTCTCGTTTTTGGATTGTTTTTAGCTCGTGAAGTCCTGACATGAGTAGGGTTCAGAAAATCACTATAGCAGAAGATGATGAGGATCAGCGTTTAGACCGATGGCTAAAAAAACAATTTTCCCAATTAAAGCAGTCTCACATCGAAAAAATGTGTCGAAAAGGAGATCTGAGAATTGATGGGCGAAGAGCTAAGCCATCCACTAGGATCGAGCTTGGTCAAATAGTGAGGATTCCCCCAATTATTGAAAAGCCCGAAAGTCAGTACTCAGTAATTGAAAAAATAATTTCAAATGATGATAAGAAAATGCTTCAGGAAAGTGTGATTTATAAAGATGATCATTTGTTGGTAATAAACAAGCCATCTGGACTTCCAGTACAAGGTGGCACTGGGCAATTAAGGCATGTGGATGGGTTATCCGAAGTATTAAAGTATGGTTATCCAGAAAAACCTCGTCTCGTACATAGACTGGATAAGGATACCAGTGGTATTCTTCTATTAGCAAGAACAAGTAAAGCTGCTAAATATTTAACAGCGGCTTTTAGACATCGTGAAACTCATAAAATTTATTGGGCTGCTGTTGCCGGTGCTCCCGTACTTAAGACAGGGACGATAAAATATGGTTTGGTAAAGATGGCTGGGCATGGACCCAATGGCGCTGGTGAAAAAATGATTTGTGTCCACCCTGATGATGTAACCAAAACAAATGACGCAAAGAGAGCTACAACTGATTATAGTATGATTGAAAATGCTGGCCAACGAGTGTCTTGGTTGGTTCTGGTACCAATAACGGGTAGGACCCATCAATTGCGGGCGCATATTTCGGAATTGGGTCACCCAATCATTGGTGATGGTAAGTATGGTACGAATAGTCAAATTAATGAAGGTGATGGATGGGGAGCTCAGCTAGGAGGGGAAATTAGTCGAAAACTTCATTTACATGCAAAGAGCTTGTCATTCTTACATCCTTTTACAAATAAAATCGTTAAATTCTCTGCTCCTTTGCCTGAGCATATGCTGAAAACATGGTATTTTCTTGATTGGAATGTAAATATGGTGGTTGATTATCCATTCACAGACGGTGGGTTGGGTTATGGCAATATCAATTAAAAAAGTTTTTTGGAAATCAGTAACTGTCCAAAAAGATGGCTTTGATTACGTTATTTATTTGGATAATCATTTACTAAAAACACCGAAAAAATCTTTGATAAAATTACCTAACCAGAGGTTAGCAGATTTAGTAGCAAAGGAATGGATCGAGCAAATAAACGAAATTGATTATAATATTATGCCTGTAAATCGTCTGGCAAATGCTGCTATCGATAAAGTTGGTGATAATTTTGATGAAGTTACTACTTTGCTGGGAGAGTATGCTGGCACAGACTTGTTATGTTATAGGGTTGCGGAACCAAATGAGTTAATTGATCAGCAGATTTTACATTGGGATCCATACATAAAATGGGTTGAAGAAAAATTTGGCATTAAATTAAATGTTACGAATGGCGTAGTTCCTATAGAACAACCGATAGAAACTATGCATTTGTTAATTTCACAAATGAAAAATATGTCTACTTTTAAATTGACCGTATTTCATGAATTAGTAACTATTTCTGGTTCGTACATTTTGGGTTTGGCCGCTGTTGAAAACGCAATGTCTTCTGAAAATATATGGAACGCGGCAATACTTGATGAGAGGTGGCAATCAAGTACTTGGGGAGAAGACCAAGAGCAGAAAAAATATTTAGAACTTAAAAAGGTAGATTTTTTTAAAGCTATTGAGGTTTTAAGCGCATTGGCGTGAGTTTTTTTTAATAAATAATCTACGTTTTATTAAAATTTTGATAATAATCACTGCTATTTGTACTATTCTGGAGAAAAACCCATCCTTCGGACTTGACGCAAGGTGTCTGAAAAGTTCATTGTGACATCTCAGAGAGTGTAAAAACTCTCCTATTCATATGATTCTAGCTATAATTGGTTAGAACGCCCCCCGCTGTTGGGAGGGAATTTAAAAAGAGGTAATTATGAAAAAATCACTATTTCTTAGTGTAGCGGCGATTATTGGCTTAACAGCCGGAGTAGCAGCTGCAGGAACTTTAGATGATACAATTGCACGAGGCCATGTAAAATGTGGTGTGTCTGGCGGTTCTCCAGGCTTTTCAGAAGTCGATGACTCTGGAAAGCGTGTTGGATTTGACGTAGATTATTGTCGCGCTCTTGCGTCAGCTATCTTTAACGATCCAATGGCTGTTAAATTCACACCATTGTCGTCTTCAGTACGTTTTACTGCCTTAGCTTCTGGTGAAGTTGATGTTTTGGCAAGAAACACAACTTGGACATATAGTCGTGATACAGATCTAAAACAAACTTTTTTAGGTGTTACTTACTATGATGGACAAGGCTTCATGGTGAAAACAGCTTTGGGCGTTAGCTCAACACTGGAACTAGACGGAGCGACAATTTGTATTCAAGTTGGAACTACAACTGAGCTAAACTTGGCTGATTATTTTAAAGCTAATGGTATGAGCTATGAGCCTTTACCAACAGCAGACAATTCAGAATCCAAACAGCAATATATGGCTGGTGCTTGTGATGCGTATACAACTGATGCATCTGCTCTTCACGGAACAAGAATCAATATGGAAGTTCCTGGAGATCACATGGTTCTACCTGAAATCGTTTCAAAAGAGCCTTTGGGTCCTTTAGTGCGTCATGGAGATGATCAGTGGGCTGACATTGGTCGCTGGGTTCTTAATGCATTGGTTATTGCTGAAGAAAAAGGCATAACTGCAGCAAACATCGATAGTTTTGCTGATACCAAAGACGCAGAAATTCATCGTCTTCTAGGTACTGGTGATGACAATATGATGGCAATGATGGGCATGCCAAAAGATGGTATGTACAATGCTATTAAACATGTTGGAAATTACGGTGAAATATTCGAGAGAAATCTTGGTGTTTCAAGTGGTATAAATATCGAACGTGGTGTAAATAACTCTTGGAATAATGGCGGAATTCTTTATTCTCCTCCATTTAGATAAGACGTTAAATATTAAGGACGCACCTTAAAAGTGCGTCCTTATTTCCTTTATATAGATTGATTTTTTATGAGTTCAGTTAAGCTTCCGGTCGAGAAATTTAAACTTGGAATGTTATTGGGGGATACGCGCTATAGATCGACTACAGTGCAAGTAATCGCCTTTATTATTTTTGTCGCAGTAGTATTTTGGTTGGTAGATAATACGGTTAAGAACCTAGCACTATTAGGCAAAGATGTAGATTTTTCCTTTCTTTGGATGCGTGCTGGTTATGATATTAACCAAAGACTAATTCCCTATACGAATGATAGCACACATGGACGTGCAGCATTGGTAGGAATTTTAAATACTTTATTAGTGGCATTCATAGGTTGCATAATTGCGACAATAATTGGTGTTTTTGTTGGAATACTACGATTGTCAAAAAACTGGATCGTAGCTAAATTAATGGCTGTTTATATTGAAGGCTTTAGAAACATTCCGGTCTTATTATGGATAGTTATGATTTTTGCCCTGTTAACGGAATTTACGCCGGCACCTAAGGCCTTTAGAGGCGCCAATCCTGAAGCTTCGATGATATTGTTTGAAAGTACCGCGATAACCAATAGAGGGACATATTTTCCAAATCCGATATGGGGGGACGGATCTATTTATTTAATATTAACTTTTATAATTAGCTTGATTGCTATATTTTTTTTCCGACGGTATGCGCGAACTCTTCAAGAAGAAACTGGTAAAGCGCTGCCTAAGTTTTGGATAAGTTTAGGCTTATTACTAATCCCATCAATCGTAGTTTATTTCTTGTCAGGCTCGCCAGTAACGCTTGAGTATCCGTATTTAAAAGGTTTTAATTTTAAAGATGGGATATACATACGAAACTCATTCATAGCTTTAACATTAGCACTTTCACTGTATACTTCAGCTTTTATAGCAGAAATAGTACGCTCTGGAATATTGGCAATTTCAAAAGGACAAACCGAAGCGGCTTCTTCGCTTGGGTTGCGGCCAGGTCGGATAATGAATTTAATTATCTTGCCACAAGCCTTACGAGTAATTGTTCCACCAATGATTTCTAATTATCTTAATCTAACCAAGAATTCTTCACTTGCAATTGCAGTTGGATATATGGATGTTCGGGGAACACTTGGTGGTATAACTTTAAATCAAACTGGACGAGAATTAGAGTCTATGTTGCTTTTAATGGGTTTTTATTTATGCGTGTCTTTACTTGTATCGGCTGTCATAAATTATTTTAATCGCTCTTTTCAAATAAAGGGTTTGTAATATGACGAATATTAGTTTTGTCAGAGAAAAGCCACTTCCTCAATTACCACCACCTATTACAGAAAGTACTACTATAGGGTGGATTAGGAAAAATTTATTTTCTGGTTGGCTTAGTACATTGTTAACTATTTTTTCTGTATATTTCCTCTATATCTGCTTGAAAGATTTTATACCTTGGGCTTACGGTGGCAATTGGTCTGCGGGTTCAATTAGAGAATGCCTTGACACTAATCCTGATGTTGCATGTTTCTCCGTAATTGGAGCACGATGGAGACAGCTATTGTTTGGGTTTTATCCATATGAGGAATATTGGAGGCCAATACTGACTTTTATTTTATTGTTCGTGTCGGTCACTCCAATATTATCACGGCGGTTTGCAAAATATTTCTGGATTTCGTTAATTTATCCGGGATTAGCCGTGTGGCTTTTATGGGGAGGATCTGTTTGGCCTGTTTTCTCAATTTACCTTGCTTTTGTATTTAGTGGATTGGGATTTTATATTGCAAGAAATCAATTTAAATTATCAACTGGCCTGAGTTTGATGATTGCAGTTATTTCATTAATTGTATTTTATCTATTTCTCGCAAGCCCGTTTGTCTCGTTATTTAAATATATCCTTCCAATAAATTTAGTAGTGATAGAATCTATGCAATTTGGTGGATTTTTATTGTCGATGATCATTGGGTTTTCTGGGATTGCGGCCTCTTTTCCCATAGGAATACTTTTGGCACTTGGGCGCCAGTCAGATTTACCGCTAGTTAAAATGATATGCGTTGGATTTATTGAGTTCATAAGAGGTGTTCCACTTATAACGTTGTTGTTTGTTGCTTCAGTTTTATTGAACTACTTTTTACCACCTGGCACATCCTTTGATATCATCGTTAGGGTTATTATCATGGTCACTATTTTTTCAGCTGCCTATATGGCTGAAGTTATACGTGGGGGGCTAGCAGCCCTACCAGTTGGCCAACATGAAGCGTCCGCAGCGCTCGGTTTGAGTTATTGGCAATCACAAAGACTAATAATAATGCCTCAAGCTCTTAAAATATCAATTCCGGGTATTGTGAATACGTTTATTGGATTATTTAAAGATACAACTCTTGTCTCTATTATCAGCCTTATGGACCCGGTTGGATTGGCTTCCATGATAAGAGCTCATCGAAATTGGAATGGAATTTATTGGGAGTTGTATGTAGCAGTAGGATTAATGTTTTTTGTTTGTTGCTTTGGGATGTCACAATATTCACAATATTTGGAACGAAAATTGAAAACTGATAACAGTTAAGGAGTATCAAATGTCTGATGTAATTACTGAGCGAGCAATTGACCGCTCCAAAATGGAAATTTCGGATGAGGTTGCCATTCATATTTCTGATATGAACAAATGGTTTGGAAATTTCCATGTTTTGAGGGATATCAATTTAGAAGTCCGTAGAGGAGAGCGCATAGTTGTCTGTGGTCCCTCAGGATCAGGTAAATCTACTCTCATAAGGTGTATAAATAGGTTAGAAGAGCATCAGCAAGGAAAAATAATTGTTGATGGTACTGAACTTTCATCAGATCTCAAAAATATAGATAAGATTCGATCAGAAGTTGGGATGTGTTTTCAACATTTTAATCTATTTCCTCATCTTACAATATTAGAAAATTGTACTTTGGCACCAATATGGGTGCGTAAAATGGCTCGTAAAGATGCGGAAGAAACGGCTATGCATTATCTTGAAAAAGTTAAAATACCGGAGCAAGCAGATAAGTTTCCGGGGCAATTGTCTGGAGGCCAACAACAACGAGTTGCGATTGCAAGATCTTTATGTATGAAACCTCAAATTATGCTTTTTGATGAACCTACATCTTCTCTAGACCCTGAAATGATTAAAGAGGTTTTGGATACAATGATTGAGCTGGCTGAAGAAGGGATGACAATGGTTTGCGTTACTCATGAAATGGGTTTTGCTAGGCAAGTTGCCAATCGTGTGATTTTTATGGATGAGGGTCAGATAGTGGAAGAAAATGAACCAGCAGAATTTTTTGATAATCCAAAATCTGATAGAACTAAGCTGTTTTTAAGTCAAATCTTGGGACATTAATTAATATTAACTTATTCATAAATAAGTACAGTTGGTGGTTGAAATTTAATGCTTTATAATAATCCTAAACTTATTAATCAGGTTAGAGATCGTTTTGCACATATAGAGCATTGTCCCTTTGAAGGAAAACGTATTTTCTTTGAGAATGCTGGAGGCGCCTTAACACTTAAGTCTGTCGTTGAAACATCTGCAAAATTTGCTGCTATCCCTGACAATCAAGGCCGTGATAACAAAGCAAGTAAGGCATTAGTGGACATCATAAAACAATCAAAAGAAGATATGTCATCTTTTTTTGGAATAGATCGCGGTACTTTTTTTGTTGGTGAAAGCGGTACAGAAATTTTATTTAGACTAATACGTGCCGCCATCTTAGGCTCAAAAGCAGGTGGCGTCGTTCTTGGGAGTACACTAGAGCATCCAGCGTCTGTGAGTGCGTGTGAGAAATGGTCTGTGCTTGGCAGTAAGGCTTATATTAGCGTTAATCATGACAACGAAACTGGTTCAATTGATGCTGAGGCATATTTAGAAGCTATGAGACCAGATGTGCGAGTGGCAACGATTATACACACATCACCAGTTACAGGAATGACTGTTGATGTTGCAAAAATTGCAGGTGTAATACGTTCTATTTCTCCTGAGTGTTTTATAATTGTTGATGGCATACAACATGCGGCTCATGGTGGTTTGGATATCAAGCATTATGGAATTGATGGATATGCTGTTTCTCCTTATAAAGTTTTTTCTCGACACGGTTATGGCGTTGGTTGGCTTTCAGATAGGCTGCGTGATTTACCACATGATAATTTAATTGGTGGACCCGTCCATAATTGGGAACTAGGCACCCGTGATACGGGATCCTATGCAGCTTTTAGTGATGTTGTTAATTATTTTGATTGGCTTGGTTCACAAGTTTCAAATGAGAGCACAAAACGCGATCGGATTGTAGCGGCAGGTAAATCAATACACGAACAGGAAAAAATTCTGACAGATGCAATGATAAATGGTGTTGGGAATCTCACTGGTTTGGCTAATCTGCCCGGCATTGGTATTTTGGGTGGAGCTGAAAATTCACGTCGTGAAGGATTGGTATCTATGACAGTTGAAGGTATGTCTGCAGAGCAGGTTGTGAGCAGCTTACGGGAGAAGGGTATTAGAGTTCATGCACGTAAAGCAGATCATTATTCTGGGAACATATTGAAACCTTTAAATTTGGAAAACTGTACCAGGGTTTCGATGTGCCACTATAATACTATTGAGGAAGTCTCTGATTTCTTAAACGCGATGCGCAGCTTAGTAGATTAATTTTCGAACGCAAAATTTGCTTTTACAGGGTTTAGTTGTGACTTACCCAAAATCATATCTGCAGCACGTGCAGCTATCATTTGAGTTGGCGCATTTAAATTCCCGGAAATTATTTGGGGCATAACAGAGGCATCTACTACGCGAAGTTTTTCTATTCCATGAACTTTCAGTTGATCGTCAACAACAGCCATTTTACCCTCACCCATCGCGCAAGTGCAACTAGGATGATAATCTGTTTCAGCAGCACTCCTGATCCAATTCTTAATTTCGCTATCTGATTGAACGTCTGGACCAGGGATCATCTCTACTCCTCTAAATTCATCAAAAGACGGTTGTGCAATTAGTTGGCGTGCTTTCTTGAACCCATTAACAATTTCACTTAAATCTTTTGGGTCTTGTAGATAGTTAAATGTCATTAAAGGTTTATCACTTGGATTTGCTGATTTTAATGTTATTTGCCCTCTGCTACGTGGGCGCAGTTGATCTACATGAATTGCAAAAGCCTGGAGCAATGAGATTTTGGTTCCATTGATTTCAAAACCTACAGGGCCAAAGTGATATTGAATATCAGGGTATTCAGCATTCGCATCGCTTTTGATTAATCCACCGGCTTCCCAGATATTTGAGGTTGCCATTCCCTTGCGCGTAAAGATCCATTGAATCCCAGTTGCTAATTTACGATGAGGTTGGTCAACTTTATGTATTGGGAAACTTTTTTTACATGCATATTGTAATATTACAGTTGCGTGATCCTGAAGGTTTTGCCCAACACCTGGAAGATTGATTTGAGTTTCTATTCCGTGCTCTTGTAGATGCGCAGATGGTCCTATTCCTGAAAGCATCAATAGGTGTGGAGAATTTATTGCCCCGCCCGATAGTATTACTTCTTTGCTAGCTTCGACTGATTGATTTTTACCTTTATATCTATAGCTAATACCAGTCGCTGAATTACCACTGATATTGATTTTCTCCACGTGTGCTCTGGTAATAAGTGTTATATTTCCACGAGCAAGTGCTGGCCTTAAATGCGCAACTGCAGCACTACATCTCCGGCCATTCTTGCGGGTTGCATCAAGCCTAGCTATTCCTTCTGGTTTAAAGCCATTTAGATCTTCAGAGTGACCCTGTCCTGATTGTGTGCCTGCTTCTTCGAGAGCATCAAATAAGGGGTTTTCAAATGAACCTTTTGTGACACCAAGATAACCGCTGTCCCCACGCCAGAGATTTCCCCCACGATCTGAATTTTCTCCTGCCTTGAAGTATGGCAAACATTGATCGTAAGACCAATCACTTAGTCCACATTCTGATTGCCAACGATCATAATCTAAAGGATGACCTCTCATGTAAACCATTGAGTTGATTGATGAAGACCCTCCTACAACTTTCCCACGTGGCATCGAAACGCTACGATTAAAAAGCTCTGGCTCATTCTCCGTTGCGTAATTCCAATTAATTTTTGGGTTTCTAAAGGCGCTGTAAACACCAGCTGGAATGTGTATCATAAGATTACGATCCATCGGACCAGCTTCCAAAATTAGAATTTTATTTTTTGTATCTTCCCCAAGTTTGTTTGCAAGCACGCAACCTGCTGAACCAGCACCAATAATTATGTAATCATATTGTTCCATATGGTAAAAGCTTTGTTATTTAATTTTTAATGGGTACTTTTTTAATGATATATATTTGTCTATTATCAGTTTTTATCACTGATGCGAAAGGGGTTTTGTTTGGCAAGTTGATCAAACTTCATTAGATTTTCAAGAATATCTGGCATTTGATTTAATTTAACCATATTGGGACCATCGGATGGCGCATTATCTGGGTTTTCGTGTGTTTCTAAAAACACACCCGCAATGCCAATGCTTACGGCTACGCGTGCCATTAATGGTGCAAATTCCCGTTGCCCGCCAGATGATTTACCTTTTCCACCTGGCTGCTGTACCGAGTGCGTAGCATCCATTATTATTGGATAACCAGTTTTTATCATTTCGGGAATACCGCGCATATCGGTAACTAATGTGTTGTACCCAAAGCTGGTGCCTCGTTCACACAACATAATTCGCTCATTACCAGTTGACGCTAGTTTTTCTGCTACATTGGGCATTTCCCATGGCGCCAGAAATTGTCCTTTTTTGGCATTAATTGCGGCACCTGTTTTTGCTGCGGCAATCAGTAAATCAGTTTGACGACATAGAAATGCGGGGATTTGCAAGATATCCACAACAGTCGCGACTTCAGCGCATTGATTGGCATCGTGTACATCAGTTAGTACAGGACAGCTAACCGAGGTTTTAACCGCTTCCATTATTTTTAAACCCTCAGCTAATCCAACTCCCCGCTTGCCTGAAACAGAAGTTCGATTGGCTTTATCAAACGATCCTTTGAAAATATAGCCAGCTCCAACTTTGGCGCATGCGTCTGCCATGAATTCGGCAATCATTAGAGAGTGCTCAGAACTTTCCAACTGACAAGGACCCGCGATAATGTTCAATGGCAGATCATTGCCAATATTAATATTTCCAACTTCAAAACTCATAATATCCCTAATCTATACAATCTTGATAATCTATATATTGCCGTTCATGATCAATTACAAATTTAATACATGGTAGCCTTAAAATATTACAATGGGGTATGAGACCTTAGAGGCCCTTAAAATAGGTATTCGTATTTTAAATTAACTGAAACAATCCCTGTGTTAAACTTCGAATAAAGAGATCTAAATTGTAAATCAGTATTTAGTTTTTTATTATCTAGTATTTTTTGAAATGACACCTTTAATAATGGATCAATGCCATTTGTTTTAATAGTTTTCCATGCATTTATAGTATTACTTTGGTTTCTTGCCGTGCCTTTAGCTAAGAACGACCAGAAACTCAGTCCAGCTGCTACGGAAAAACCATCTTCTAATTTTTTACCTAAATCTAATCCAAACAATGCATCGTATGAATTAATGATTGTTGACGATGTCCCTAATAATATTTTACCATTTCTCTCTCCAGATAAATTATTTGCTTTTAAATTCCGATGTGAAATGGCTTGCTCAAAATATAAATTAGATGTTTTAAAGTTTTTAAAACTATATTTACTTAATGCGGAGAAATATAACCCGGTAACTGGTCCTTTGAATGTGATGCCTTCAAAACTCACTGTTTCTGATGGCACATAAGCGTATCCAACGTCAATTTGTGTATTGATTTTTTCTGTTGGATATAACTTTCCACTTAAACCAATTATGCCAAATTTATACCCTGAAGATACTCCATCTATTACGAGTGGCGCATTTGCTTGCTCATAAAGAACTAATGGACTTATGGAAATTCCTTTTGCCATTACTGAGGTAACAGAAGAAAGAGCTAACGTGACAACGAAAAGTAATTTATTCATAACTCCGTATTTAAACCAATTTAAAGATTGAACCACCATATTTAATTTTTTCCAAATTTTAGTGGTATTATTATTAACTTGACTTAGTTGGAGGATAGCCTTTGGGTTAAGTTAGAACTACTACTTAAATGATTGGTCTATCTTATGGAGAAGTACCAAACTCGAAGTATTTCAAGTAATTTCTTTGGTGCAGCTGAGTCAACTTCCACCTTATTAGACTCTTCAGAAGCCGATAGTGTACAGGGTGATTTTGATACAGTTAATAGGGGCGATACATCTGTTTCTCTAACTCAAGATCCATCAGAGCCTATTCAAACTAATACA
>Ga0206679_10003346_pt1 | contig 12376 bp, 10 predicted proteins | sample M110012015metaG_FD_155464 | JGI IMG/M metagenome (GOLD analysis project Ga0206679, IMG submission 155464) | Ammonia-oxidizing marine archaeal communities from Monterey Bay, California, United States - M1 100m 12015 | ecosystem: Environmental > Aquatic > Marine > Intertidal zone | place: USA... | reverse complement strand
ATCTATTGTTAATCCTTCATATTTTTTTATCTCAATTTTATTATTATTAGCATAAACTGACTCTATCCATTGCATTCGCTCCTGAATAGAAAAGTATTGATTCTTTTTTGAGTTTACACCAATTGATATTATAATTTTATCAAAAAGAGGTAGAGCTTTTTCAACTACTGATTGATGTCCAATTGAAAAAGGAGAGAATGAGCCAGGAAAGACTGCAACTTTTGACATTTTATTAATTTATTTTAAAAGTATAGAATTAAAATGAGAAAATACTAAAATGAACTGTTCCGTATTTTCTAAACTCAATATTTTCGCCTTCAAAGCTTGTATTTTTATCATGCTCAAAGATTAAACATCCATTTTCTTTGATTAGTTTTTTTTCAATAATTAAGTTTTTCAGTTCTTGATAGTTTAAAAAGTTATATGGTGGGTCAGCAAAGATTATGTCAAATTTTTCAGTTGATCTTTCAATAAATTTTATTGATTCTATGTGTATTGTCTGAATGTTAAATTTATATTCTAGATTGATCTTATTAATGAATTTTATACAGTTAATGTTTTTGTCAACTGCTGTTATATTTGCTGAATATCTAGATGAAAATTCGTAACTTATATTACCTGTCCCACTAAATAGGTCTAAAATATTTTTATCATTAAGCTGATATTTGTTTTCTAAAATATTAAAGAGTGCTTCTTTAGCTCGATCAGTAGTAGGTCTTGCCGGTAAATTTCTAGGTGCAATTATTTTTCTTCCTTTATGAATGCCTGATATTATACGCATAAATGTTGGCGATAAAGGATATTAAAGCAGTGCTCGTCAATATTATTAAATTCATTTCCACACTTTATATCTTTTAATTTATTTCCATAATTAATATTTCTAATGTATTCATATAGAATTTGATATTCTGATTTTTTGATATTACCATAGATTTCGGTATTTATTTTTTCATTATCTAGGTTGTTTTCTTCTATGCAAAATAATGTATAGAATAATAGATCTTCTTTGGATGTGAATTCAAATTTATTTTGGAAGATTAATTGGTTGTTATCTGTTATTAAAATATTTACAAAACTATCTTTAATATATAGATTCATTTTCTTAATATTATTATTGTTAGATAAGAAACTATTTATTAGAATTGAGCTTTGAGAATTTATCTCGGCATTAGGGATTATGTTTTTTATTGTCTGATGTAATGATTTTGGTATAGAGTATAAATTTATGATATTGTTCTTATTAATATTATCTGTTAGTATTATTTCGTTTAGATTATGATTAAGAGAGAAAATCTTTTCTTTATCATCCGTATTAAATATTTTCTCAGGAACTAATGTGTTAGGATAGTTAGCTAGAGCAATTGATTTTGACAGGAATTTTTTTGATAGATAATTGTCTTTTGTAAAGATGTTTGATAAATCTTCTTGATCTTTATATATAGTAGATGATAATAGCATACATCTTCTTTTATCGGGATCAATTATAGAATATGTTAATGATTTTGGACTAAGCTCAATAGAGAGATGATAATTCTCCAAAGAATCATTAATAAATGATTTGTCTTTAATAAAGAGAATAGATTTATTCTCCCCAGTTTCCATTTAGTGAGGCTTCAGTCATTGATCCTACTTTTAACAGATTGTTAAGATCATATTTTTTGTTTTCAGCATCTAAACCGTTAAATACATCTTTATATGTTGCTGAGATTTCAAAAACTTGAACATTAACTTTTCCTTTCTCAATCACATTAGCAGTAATATTATATTTTCTGTTAGTATGGGGTATTGTAGATAATAAATCAAGGTCAAGAGGATATTTGTTATTTCTATTCTTAATATAATTCTCATCAAATACAGATTCTCTTGCCGACACAAAGAATGTGTCTCTACTAATTAGTCCCATTTCTAATGCTTGTGCATCTGTAATTTGTTGCCCATTAATAAGTGTGTCAGGTGTTTCTCCTACTGATTTAATAATAGTAGTAGAGTCATTCTCTAAGAAATTTAATAATGAATTAAAATTATCTGCAAATGCATCATGTTCTCTTTTATATGCAATTTGTAATGTTCTTAGATCTTTTAGTTTCTGAATATTTTCTGTTATTCTTTCTTTTGCTTGTTTATTAAACAGCACTTCACTAGTGATACTATTATAAACATAAAAGGCAAGAATAATATTAATAGGTATTAAAATCAGAGTAATTCTTTTTGCATTCATTGAAAAATAATTTAGTTCCTGCAAATTTACAATTTTTGATGAAAGTATATTAAATTGTTGTTTCTTTGTAAAAAAAGAAATTACATGTTTAGACTTCTGTCTCTTCTAATTTTTAAATTTAATGGATGGAGAATAGTTGATTCAATTGAATATCCCTCAAAATGTATCGTTATCTCAGCTCCACATACCTCAAATTGGGATTTTTTGATAGGACGTTGTTATTCATATATACAGCGGATTAAAGCTAAATATTTAATTAAAAGTGAACTGTTTTATCCAATATTAGGATATATAATAGGTTTAAATGGAGGTATTCCGGTATATAGAGCTAAAAAACATGATTTAGTTAATCAGATTGTTAAACTTTTTAATGAATCAGATAATTTGATTTTAGGTGTTGCTCCTGAGGGAACTAGAAAAAGAGTTCTGAAATGGAAAACTGGTTTTTATCATATTGCATTAAAATCTAATGTTCCAATTGTATTATGTAAACTAGATTTTAAAGATAAAGAAGTAGGGGCATTTGATCTTCTTAATCCAACAGGAAATTTTCAGGATGACATGAAATATATTGAAAATGCTTTTAGTAATTTTAATGGAAAGATACCTGAAAATTATAATACCAAGATTTATTAAATCTTTTTAATAAATTGTTTAAAACATCTTTTGAAATTACAATTCTTTTCTTATTAACTCTATTGTAAAGTATATCTTTGTTATTAAATAATTAATCATTCTTAAATATTGATGAATAAGAAGTTATCTACTGTAGATCAAGCAAAGGAAATGGGTCTTCTTCCTGAAGAGTTTAATAAAATTACTGATATTTTAGGTCGTACACCAAATTTTTGCGAATTAAGCATTTTTGGTGTTATGTGGTCTGAGCATTGCTCTTATAAGAATTCTATAAAGTGGCTTAAAAAACTACCTAAAGATGGTTCGCATATGCTTGTAGAAGCAGGGGAGGAGAATGCTGGATTAGTTGATATTGGTGATGGTCTTGCTTGTTGTTTTAAAATAGAATCTCATAATCATCCCTCAGCATTAGAACCATATCAAGGTGCTGCAACTGGTGTGGGAGGTATTAATAGAGATATTTTTACAATGGGTGCACGTCCTATTGCTCAATTGAATTCATTACGATTTGGGAATATAAACTTAGATAAAACAAAGTGGTTGTTAAAAGGCGTTTCAAAAGGAATTGGTGATTATGGGAATGCATTTGGAATACCTGTTGTTGGTGGTGAAGTGTTTTTTGATGATTGTTATAATACTAATCCATTAGTTAATGCATTTTCAGCTGGAATCATGAAAAAAGGAGATATGATCTCGGCTACATCATCAGGTGTTGGTAATTCAATATTTATTGTAGGATCTCGAACTGGTAAAGATGGTATTCATGGTGCGTCATTTGCATCAAAAGATATAACAGAAGACTCTGCTGAAGATTTACCTGCTGTTCAAGTAGGTGATCCATTTCAAGAGAAACTTCTTTTAGAAGCAACGTTAGAGCTATCTAAAACAGATGCAGTGGTTGGCATGCAGGATATGGGTGCTGCAGGTATTACTTGTTCTACAAATGAGATGAGTGCTGCAGGTAAACATGGTATGATTATTAATTTAGATAAAGTTCCTACTAGACAAGATAATATGAAAGATTGGGAGATCTTATTATCTGAATCTCAAGAGCGTATGTTAGTAGTTGTTGAGAAAGGAAAAGAAGATGTAGTTAATAAGATTTTTGATAAATGGGATTTGTCATGTGAGGAAATAGGTGTTGTTACAGAAGATGATAGAGTAAAATACTATATGCATAATGAATTAGTTGCTGATGTACCCTGTGCAGATCTTGTTCTTGGTGGGGGAGCTCCTGTATATGAAAGAGAATATTCTGAGCCTGAATATTTTAAACGCTACAAGAATTTTAAGATAGATGATGTTTCTGAACCCGAAAATCTTGTTGTTGTGGCTAAGTTTCTTACTTCTAATCGTAATATTGCATCAAAAAGATGGGTATATGAACAATATGATTCTATGGTAGGGACTGCTAATATGTCTACTAATTTTCCAACTGACGCTGGAGTTGTTAATCTTAAAGAATCTAATAAGGCGCTTGCTATGACCGTTGATTGTAATTCTCGTATGGTAAATGCGAATCCAGAAGAAGGTTGTGCTATGGCTGTCGCAGAAGCTGCTAGAAATATAGTGTGTTCTGGTGGTACTCCATCTGCTATAACAAATTGTTTAAATTTTGGAAATCCTTATAATCCTGAAGTTTATTGGCAATTCGTAGGTTCTATTAAGGGGATGGCTAAAGCTTGCTTAAAGTTTAGTACCCCTGTGACCGGTGGTAATGTAAGTTTTTATAATCAATCTCTTGTTGATGGGGTAGAAGCACCTGTATTTCCTACTCCAACCATTGGGATGTTAGGTGTCATAGAAGATAAAAATAACATAACAAGTTTGGCATTTAATAAAAAAGGCTCATTAATATATTTATTAGGAGAATCATTAAATGATATTAGTTGTTCTGAATATTTAGTTTCATATCATAGTTTTAAAGAATCTTCAACTCCTTTTTTTGATTTAGATATTGAATATGAATTACAAGAATCTATTTCTTTATTAATTAAGGATAATCTTATTGAATCTGCTCATGATGTAGCCGATGGTGGTCTCTTTATAACATTATTAGAATGTTCTATGTATAGGAATTTAGGTTTTAATATAGACTCAGTAGATGATATTAGGAAGGATGCTTTTCTATTTGGAGAAGCGCCATCTAGAGTTGTTGTTTCTATTGATCCTGGTAAAAAGAATGATTTTGAAGAATTTATGTTAAGTAAGAAAACAAGGATCACATTATTAGGTGAAGTTTCAGATGGTGAGTTATTGGTTGATAATCAATCTTTTGGTAATTCTAATGAATATAAAGATATATATAACAGTTCACTATCAGATATTATGAATTAGTTCTAGAAGCGAAGAATTAATTTTAGATTAATTTGTCTTCTTGTTAGGTAGTTAGGAACAGCATATTGTCTTCCACCTATGTCAGAAACCCATAAATATGAGACAGTATTATTTATATCAAGTAGATTAAATACTTCAGCACTTATCCATGCTGAATTAAAAATATTCATAAAATTAACTTTGGATCTTTTATTTTCTGATTTTAGTATTGCAGAGAAACCAACATCTACTCTTCTATAATCAGGTATTCTTAAGATGTCTTGATATTTTTCAGATTTTGGAGGTCCAAATGGAAGCCCTGAACCATATATCATGTTAAGATGCATCTTATAATTAAGATTTCCTGGAATATAGTCTTGGAAGAATAAACTAAAATTTATTCTCTGATCAGTAGGTCTAGGAATATAACCTGGCTCAACAGTATTTCCTTCTGCATCTATATAAGTATCATCGATAATATCCTCTTCAGTTTGCATGATTGATAAGCTTGCCCAGCTTTCTACACCAGAAACAAATTCTCCATTAATTTTAAAGTCTATACCTGTTGCATATCCTCTTGAATTATTTTCAGCCAAATATTGTATTCTAACATTATCAACCTTATATGGTATTAGGTTGTCTAATTTTTTATAGTAAAGTTCTGTAATCCATTTAAAAGGTCGTCCCCATTTGTAGAATAGATAATCTGAACCTAAAACGTAGTGAATAGATTTTTGTGATGAAATATTATTATTTAATTCTCCATTTGGATACCTTAATTCTTTGTAAAATGGTGATTGATAATAAATTCCAGATGCCAATCTAAATACTATATCTTTTTCCCAATTTGGAGCATATGCTAATGATATTCTTGGGGAAACAAGTAGTTCCTCGTTATATGACCAATAGCTAGATCGAGTCCCAGCATTTAGCGAAAAATTATTTATGTCTTTAGAGTATTGTATAAATCCAGATTGTCTAGAAGAAGAAATGTTTATTTCACTCTTTAATAAATCATTTATTGTTACTTCCTGATTTGGATCTGATGGAAACCCTATTGAATCTGATGGGTGAGGTAGAGTGAATCCTGCTGAGTCAATTAATGTCCATTCGCTTATTTTGTCATGAATCTCTTCTTTTTGAAATTGTAGTCCCCAATTAATGGTAGTAGTATTATTATTGTAATTTCCTTTGTGTGAAAAATTAACAACTCTTGCATCTAATGAGTTTCTAGCATGATTAATATATTTTCCTACTCCTCTGTCAAATGCAACATCACCAAAATTGTCAGACCCAAGATTATTGTCTAATTGATACAGCCAATATTCTCCTAAAACATCAAAATTTTCTTGTTCAAATGTTTGGAAAGCAGATGTTGTTAACTGAAGCTGAAGGTGGGTGTTTGGATTATGTTTTATTGATAGTGCTCCAAAGTAAGTTTCGTATTTGTCTAATTCCTGACCTTCAAAAAATATTGTTAACCTAAGTGCTTCATTAAATGTGCCAAAATCAGTGTTTCGATCTTGAGGTATCATCTGGTATTGGTTTTTTGAGATATTAGTCAATAAACTTATATCCCAGCTAGTATTTAATTTATAGTTTAAAAATGTTTGTAAATCAGAAAATACAGGTTTATATTCTGCATCTGTATCTAAGCTATTTAAAAGATATTGATTGGTCTTATGTCTTATTCCAAAGAGATAATTAAATCTCTTGTTTTTATTAGTTCCTTCAAAATGAGCAGAACCTCCTAATAAGCTTAGACTAAGTGATGCAGCTGTTCTTTTAGGTTCTTTATATTTTATATCAAGTACTGAAGACATCTTATCTCCATATTTTGCAGAAAATCCTCCAGCTGAGAATAATATACTACCAACAAGATCTGGATTAACAAAACTCAATCCTTCTTGTTGACCAGAGTGTATAAGAAATGGCCTATAAACTTCTATTCCATTAACATAAACAAGGTTTTCATCAAAATTACCTCCTCTTACTGAATACTGCGAACTAAGCTCATTAGCAGAGCTTACTCCAGGTAATGTTTTTAATACTGATTCAATACCACCACCTGATCCAGGTATTACTTCAACATGTTTTGTTTTTATTCTACTTAAGTTATTTTTTCTGCTTTTCTGATCTTTAACTATTATGTCTTTAAGGAGTGTGTTAGATTCTATTAGGACAATATCTAGTTTGTATTTTTGTCCTTTTTTTAGCATTGGAATTCTAATTTTTTCTGTTTGGTATCCTATAAAACTAAATGCTATCACATGAGAGCGATTAGCATCAATAGTCATACTATAATTACCATTCTTATCTGATGTTATTCCGCTACTTTTGTTTATTATTGAAATATTAACAGATCCTAAAGGGTTATCTTTATTATCAGTTATTTCTCCTTCAATAGATTGTCCTTTTACATTAAGAACAGTGAAAACAAAAAGATATATAAGGATGTGCGCTTTCATAAAAAAGCAAAAGTATGATATTAATGCTACATTATAAACTCTAGTTAATGAAGTTTATTATGTAATATTTTTATAAATTTACTCTAATAGAATTTTATGAACAAAAAAATTCCATTATCTGGTATAGTTATTCCTTTATGATACTTTTTTTCTTCAATTGTCTTTTTGTTATTTAGTCATGATATTTATACTTTTACTTTTAATGTTATTGTAATTTGAGAAATATTATTATCAATGAAGAAAATCTTAGTTTTATGTACCGGAAACTCATGTAGATCACAGATGGCGCATGGATTCTTAACTTCAATAACAAATGAAGACTATATAATCTATAGTGCGGGTACTCATCCTGAGCCAGTAAATAAATATGCTATTGAAGTTATGTTTGAGAAAGGAATTGACATCTCAAATTATTCTTCTAATCATATTGATGAATATGTTAATAATGATATATATATTGCATTAACAGTTTGTGATAATGCTATGGATAGATGTCCTATTTTTTCTAAAGCAACAACATTTATTCATAAAAGTTTTAAGGACCCAGCAGAAGCAAGTGGATCATATGATCAGGTTATAAATGTTTATAGAGATGTTAGAGATAAATTAGAGAGATATATAAATGATGAATTTTTAGAGATTATATCCTCTAATAAATAAATTTAGCAGAATAGGTGGTGGTATTTCCTAGCATGTCAACTACTTTAAGAGTAAAAGAGTTCCTTCCTTTTTTAATTATCTCATCAAATTCATATTTTAATAATTTTCTTTTGTGATCATAATCCATAAGTATCCAATCTTCATTTATCATTGCTATAAACTCTTTAATACCACTCTCTTTATCTTCTACGGTACACTTAATAGTGTTTTGTTTTTCAAGTGTTTTTCCTGGGTAAATATTTACACCTTTTATAATAGGATTTATCGAGTCTATTGCTATGGCAAAGTCTCCTAGTTCAGATGTTTTTGTTGTAAGAATATTATTTTTCCATTTCCCACCAACATATATAAAATTTTCATCTTTTATCTTTGCTATATATGCTTTTTCTTTTAGTCTTTTAGGGATCCTTGCTCTAATTGATATTCTTGCTGATTTATGAAGAGGAACAAAGTCGAAGTGACATTGATGGATGTTACCATACACGCCATCTATTGAATCTTTTTTAAGATAATTAAAGTTTATAGAACTGTAAATCGACTTTTCATCTATACTAACTTTAAAGTTATTCTCTTCAAAGGAGTTTTCTTTATTCCATGAAAAAAGTTTTGTTTTATTTTTAGTGTCTTTTGTCTTAGTTAATTTATTCTCGTAATTGTTATTGAACTTAATATTAAAGTTTAGTACTGAAATGTTTTCATAAGAATCACTTACTTCAATTTTTATTTGATGAATACTATCATCTTTTAATTTTATATAACCATTATTGATTATTTCTTTATAGTTTTTTAATGTATTATTAGGTAATCGGAAGCATTTATGAAAATTCTTTTTATTCTTTTGTTTCTCTTCATAATCTATATGTGCATTTATATACTTATTCTTATTAAAATCTAATCTATCAAGTTTGAAAAAATAAATAAGATTACTGTCTAAAAACACTTTAATTGAATTAACACCATTTTTATTATATGCGTCATTTGATTGATCATATGTATATATCCCCATTCCTGTTTTCTTAGATATATTGATAACACTATCAATGATATATCCATTGTTGGTTTTTTTAGTGTTATATATTTTAGTTTCTATATTATTTAATTCTCCAATTTCATATATTTTAAGTTGTTTTATGATTGGTTTAACATGATCTTGTATATTAAAGCCATAATCTAATGGATTAATTGGTTGCTCTGTCTTTGTATCTCTTAATTCAAAGTGTAGATGAGCTCCACCGCTACTACCGCTATTTCCTGATAGAGCAATGATTTCTCCTTGTTTTACTATTAGTGTATTTGGTTTTGGATATATATTGATCTCAAATGACTTGTCCTGGTATTGTTTTTTTTTGGTTATTGAGTCTATTTTTGATGCAAATTCTTTAAGATGAGCATAAACAGAAGTTATCCCATTATTATGATTTATATATATGGCTTTACCATATCCAAATGATGATACTTTAATCCTTGAAATATAGCCATCTGCGATTGCATATACATTTTGTCCTTCAACCCCCTTTGTTTTAATATCTATACCAGTATGAAAGTGATTGCTTCTAAGTTCACCAAAATTACCAGAAAGAAGTAATCTAAAATCTAATGGATTAATATAGTCTTGAGCTTTTAATTGTTGTTCTATTGATGAAAAAAATATTAGTAAGACGATTAGTTTTCTCATGAGATACCCGCTATATATTTAATAATAATAATATGAATATAATTTTATAAAATAATGAATCAAAAATATTAAATTTGTGTTATATATGTCTCTTAATAATTTAATATCTAATATAGAATTAAAGCTTAAGAATTTACTTTCTTCATATAATAGATTGAAGTTAGAAAACTCCGAGCTTCATACAACTAATTCAAATCTATCTTTAGAATTAGAAGAGAATCACAAGCAGATTTCTTTATTAAATGATAAAATTAAGATTATGAGTATTTCAAAGTCTGTTGATATATCAAAGGATGATATTAAGGACACTAAACTAAAGATTAACGAGTATATTAGAGAAATAGATAAATGTATCGCTCTATTAAATAATTAAACTATGGATAAATTATCAATTAAATTAAATATCGCAAATAGATTTTACCCAATGAAGATTGAAAGAAGTTCAGAGGAGATAATAAGGAATGCAGTTAAGAATATAGAATCTCGTTTAAAATTCTATGAAGATAGCTACGAGATAAAAGATAAGCAAGATATTTTAGCTATGTGTTTAATTGAATATGCCTCTAAACTTGAAGAAATTAGTAATAGAAAGTTTATTGATGATGGTATTTCTGAAAAATTAACTAATTTAGATGAGTTACTATCTGGTATTAACTAAAAAAGTTCTTTATATAAAATTCCTGCATTACTTGATACTATTAAACTCAACACTATTTATTAATTAGAGTTGTTCTTAGTGTTTTAAAAACAGGCCTCAATAATAGTCTATTTTATAGATTTTATTCTTTTATTTAAGAACAGTGGAAGTTTGCGATTCATTAGCCTCTCTATCCATTTTATTATGGAGTTTAATTTGTACTTAGTGCAGGATTTTTACATAAAAAAAGGGAAGCATTTGCTTCCCTTTTTTAGTATAAAAGATTATTTATTATTCAATAATGATCTTCTTTTTAACAGAAGATACTTTTGTTTTTATATCAACAATATATACCCCTTTTGCTAAATTGTTTGTGTTTAGCTTTGTAGTAGTTGCTCTTACTTGCTTACTTATAACCTTTTGACCAGATAGGTTATATACTTCAACACTGTTAATTAATTCTGCATAGCTTACAATATTTATATTGTCAGTTGCAGGATTAGGGTAGATTTCTGTTGTTTTTTCAATGATCTCATTCATATCAGTTGTAGAACCACCTAATCCTAGTACTTCATACATTCTTGGATTTAAGTATCCATGGATAGTATCTAGATAAAGGTTTCCTGTTGAATCTGACATGTTTGGCGCTCCTAATAATGAATTTGCAGCACCATATCCAGGAGGAGCACCATGTACTACAGAAAACATCGCATCATATGTTGCTAAATCCCACCAGTCCCAAGGAGATGATTCATGATAAGACATCTCACCAAAAGCATTAGGAGTTGTTGATGGGGCTGGTGTATTAAATACATATAATCCATCATAAACTAATCCTGAGTCACTTAGAGAATGGTTCCAAGTACTATTATAGGCATTAGCCATTTGAGTTAATGTATCAGTAAGTCCTGCTTGATTAAATCCAGCATTGTTATTCCATAGTGTATTATAATGATTAGCAATACGTGAACCCACAACATCACTGATAACTAAATCTCCAGTTGTTGGAACAATAACTACTCCTTCATCTATTGCAGCAAATGGATCATTTTCACAGTGGAAAGAAACTAATGGAATTCCAGTATAATCTAGCCAATCTAAATCTGCTAGAGTACCCCCCATATTAAATGCCATATTTACATCATTACTATATGTTGGGTTATTTGGAATATTCCATAACTCTGTTTGTCCTGTTGGTGAAACTGGTCCAGGTAAATAAGTTGAATCAGTTCCATCAATATTTCCAAAGAATGGTGGATGTACAAATGGAGTAGGAGGTGATGTTGTTAAATCCATAAATTTAGGTAGATATAATTCTGATACAGTATCAAGAGTAATATAACCCATTGATAGATAACCACCAGTACCTTGTCCCCCTAGAACGATTTTAGTATCATCAATTCCATAAGTATTACCATCTTCAGCAACAGTCTTTCTCATATATCTAACCATTGCTTTTGCATCTTGAATACCTCTATATGCAGCTTGAAGGATGGTTGATGTTCTTACGATTTGACTTGGAGAAGTTGGATTCCATCCTTGTCTATAGTCCATTGCAACTGCTACATATCCTTTCTTTGCCCATCTTGTGCAATTTTCTACAATAGATAAGTCAGTTTTTGCTCCTGTAGCTTGACCATTTAGAACTGCGGGCAAGAAACTTCCTGTGTGAATAAGAACAATAACTGGTCTGTCAGTCATTGTGTCATTCTTTGGCTCATAAATATCACAAAGTAGTGGTGCTGGTCCTGGAGCTGCTCCTTGCA
>Ga0206679_10003345_pt1 | contig 12376 bp, 12 predicted proteins | sample M110012015metaG_FD_155464 | JGI IMG/M metagenome (GOLD analysis project Ga0206679, IMG submission 155464) | Ammonia-oxidizing marine archaeal communities from Monterey Bay, California, United States - M1 100m 12015 | ecosystem: Environmental > Aquatic > Marine > Intertidal zone | place: USA... | reverse complement strand
AAATCCCATGATGGTTTTTTAGGAAATTCGGTAATTGGAGAGTGGTGTAATTTAGGGGCTGATACAAATAATTCAAATCTTAAAAATAATTATGCTGAGGTAAAACTCTGGAATTATGAAATGGAAAGGTTTAAAAAAACTGGCTTGCAATTTTGTGGTTTAATAATGGCAGATCATTCAAAATGTGGAATAAATACTATGTTTAATACAGGTACTGTAGTTGGAGTAAGTGCTAATATTTTTGGAAGTGGATTTCCTAGAAATATTATTCCGTCTTTTAGTTGGGGTGGTAATTCAGGATTTACAACATATAAAACAAATAAGGTTTTTGAAGTAGCAGAAATCGTAATGAAAAGAAGAAACATTGAATTTACGGATGTAGATAAATCAATATTAAATAAGGTTTTCGAACTGACATCTAAGTACAGAAATTACTAATAAACTGACAATATTTCCTATTTTCTTGTTTGGCATGTTTATTGAATATTATAAATAAAAAATATACTATTTATGACTGATTTACAATATGCTATTAAATTTGACAAATTTGAGAGTGAGAAATTATGTAATTTGTTAGAATGTACTTCTGATGAATTAGATAATATAGTTTCTTCTGCAAAGCAAACATTTGAAGAAAGTGAAACTGTTTATGACAGTATTATGAGAATCTTGCAACAGGGACATAATGTAAGAGAAGCAGCTTTAATTTCTTTAATCTGTGGGAAGTATTTTGGATACAATCAAGCAGAAGAACAAATAGAAGAAGATATTAAACAAAAATTATTTGATGCGTTTAATAATAGAAGAGGAAAATAATGAAGATAAATAAAGATGAGTTCAGTTTTAATCTAAGCAATGCGTTTGATGAAGAAACAGAAATGTTTCCGTTAATGAGTAATGAGGATGAAGAGAAAATAAATAAGGAAGAAACTCCCAATGTTTTGCCAATACTTCCTTTAAGAAATACAGTTTTGTTTCCTGGTGTAATCATTCCAATTACAATTGGTAGAGATAGATCCATAAAACTTATAAAAGAAACTTATAAAGGAAATAAAATTATTGGTGTTCTATCTCAGAAAGATCCAAAAGTAGAAATTCCAAACAAAGAGGATTTAAATAAAGTAGGTACAGTTGCTCATATTTTAAAAATGCTCCGAATGCCGGATGGAAATATAACAGCAATTATACAAGGTAGAAAAAGATTTGAATTAGGAGAAATCGTACAAGAAGAACCTTATTTTAAAGCTAATGTAACTGAGTTGGTAGAGGCAAAGCCACATACTAATAATAAAGAATTTGAAGCATTAGTTGATTCTGTAAAAGATATAGCTTTAGATATTATTGAACTTTCTCCTAATATTCCTTCTGAAGCAACTATCGCAATTAAAAACATAGAAAGTCCTTCATTTGTAATAAATTTTGTTTCATCTAATATGAATGTTTCTCTGAAAGAAAAACAAGAACTTTTAGAGAACACTGACTTATTTGATAGAGCAAATAAAGCTCTTTCATTACTGACTAAAGAGCTGCAGATGTTAGAAATGAAAAATGAAATCCAATCAAAAGTAAAAACGGATTTAGATAAGCAACAAAGAGAATATTACCTTCATCAGCAAATGAAAGCGATACAGGAAGAGCTAGGAGGTGCTGGTTCCGAAAAAGAGATTGATGAAATGCGAAAACAGGCTTCTAAAAAGAAATGGAATAAGGAAGTAGAAAAAGAGTTTGATAAAGGATTGAAAAAATTACAAAGAATGAACCCTAGCATGGCAGATTATGCTGTGCAAAGAAGTTATTTGGAATTAATTTTAGAACTTCCTTGGAACGAGTTTACAAATGATAAGTTTGATTTGAAAAAAGCAAGCGAGATTCTGGACAGAGATCATTTTGGTTTAGAAAAAGTAAAAGATAGAATTATTGAACATTTAGCTGTTCTGAAACTTAAAGGGGATATGAAATCTCCAATTTTATGTTTGTACGGACCTCCAGGAGTTGGTAAAACATCATTAGGAAAATCAATTGCGGAAAGTTTAGGAAGAAAGTATGTCAGAGTAAGTTTAGGAGGTCTTAGAGATGAAGCTGAAATTAGAGGTCATAGAAAAACATATATTGGTGCAATGCCTGGTAGAATAATAAAATCAGTTAAAAAGGCAAATTCTTCAAATCCGGTTTTTGTTTTAGATGAAATTGATAAAGTCACTAGAGATATGCACGGAGATCCTTCTTCTGCATTGTTAGAGGTTTTAGACCCTGAACAAAATGATAGTTTTCATGATAATTATTTGGAATTAGGATATGATTTGTCTAAGATTTTATTTGTTGCTACCGCAAATTCACTTTCAACTATTCAGCCTGCACTTAGAGATAGAATGGAGATTATTGAAATAAATGGATATACAATTGAGGAGAAAGTACAAATTGCAAAAAGACATTTATTTCCAAAACAAATTAAGGAACACGGACTTAAAAAGAAAGATATAAAATTATCTGATAAAGTTTTTGAGAAAATTGTTGATGGATATACAAGAGAATCTGGAGTAAGAGGGTTGGATAAAAAGATTGCTAAAGTTGTGAGATTTGCGGCAAAATCTGTTGCTATGGATGAAAAATATGATATAAATATCTCTTTAGAGAAAATTGAAAGTATTTTAGGTCCTTCCAGATTTGATAGAGACAAATCAATAGGAAATGATGTTTCTGGTGTTGTTACAGGTTTAGCTTGGACTTCTGTTGGAGGTGATATTTTATTTATTGAATCTACTTTAAGTAAAGGAAAAGGGCAGTTAAGTATAACTGGAAATCTTGGTAAGGTTATGAAAGAGTCAGTAACTATTGCTTTAGAATATTTAAAATCTCACTGTTCAGAATATGGAATAAAAAGTGAAGATCTTTCTAAGTGGAATACTCATGTTCATGTGCCAGAAGGAGCTACCCCAAAAGACGGGCCTTCAGCAGGTGTTACAATGTTTACATCTTTAGTCTCATCTTTTACTGGCAGAAAAGTAAAAAATAATTTAGCTATGACGGGAGAAATAACCTTAAGAGGTAAAGTTTTGCCAGTTGGTGGAATAAAAGAAAAGATATTAGCTGCAAAAAGATCAGGCATAAAAGAAATAGTTTTATCTACTGAAAACAAAAAAGACATTGTGGAAATCAATCCTAAATATCTGAAGGGATTAAAATTTCATTATGTAGAAAAGATGAGTGAAGTAATTGATATTTCTTTATTAAAAACCAAAGTTAGTAATCCTTATATTGCATAAATAAAGTAAATTTGCAAATAATAAAATTTAATGCAAATCGTTAGTTGGTGTAATTAATAAAAATAAATAAAATGAAAAAAGTAGTATTAGTAGTATTCGCATTGTTGTCATTCAGTACAGTTAAATCTCAAGAAAAATTAATGAAAGTTAGTCCGTTTCACTTTGCAGACGCTACGTTTAACATGAGTCTTGAAAAAGAACTAGGAGGAGATAAGTCAGTAAATCTTACTGGAGGAATACATTTAGTTGAAGATGGTTGGAACTATGATAATGAAAAAGGATTGACAGCAGAAATTCAATTAAGAAAATATGTTATGAATTTTAAAAACTCAGAATCTAAACTAAATGGTGTTTATGTTGCACCTTATGGTAGGTTATCTTACTTCAGAATGAATGATACTTACTATGATTGGTATTATGAATATGATGATTTAGGAAATTATTCTAGTTGGACTGAGGAAACTATTGTTAATGCTAGTTCTAAAAGCGGGCAAGCAGGTGTGGTTATGGGAGTTCAATATATAATGTCTGATGTAGTTCTGGTTGATTTCTTTTTAGGAGGAGGGTTACAGTATTCTATTGAGGCAGGAAATAGAGATGATAGATATTATGGGGATAATTTTAGGTTTTATACTGGAGTTCTTCCAAAAATTGGATTTAATTTTGGGGTAAAATTATAATAAAACAAGATAGATGTTCAGAAAATTTATCATAATTAGTGTATTTTTTCCGAACATTCTATTTTCTCAACTTTCTAACACATCTTATAATTCACTAAATTTAAATTCGTCCTCCAGAGTTCTTGCTATGGGAGGTGAGTTAATTGCAGTTTCTGATAACGACTTAAGTTTGGTTTTTCAAGCTCCTTCATTATTAAATGAGAGTATGAATAAACAGATTGCTTTCAATTTTGTAGACTATGTTTCTGATTTAAACTTTATTTCGTTTCATTCTGCAAATAAAATTTCAGATAATTGGATGTTGTTTTCAGGAATTGATGCAATAAATTATGGTAGATTTCAGGGTTCTGATGAAATAGGGAATCCAATTTCTGAATTCAGTGCTAGTCAGCAAATTTTCACTTTCGGTACATCTAAAAAAATCAATCAAAATTTCTCTTTTGGGTCAAATATAAAACTTCTTAATTCCAATCTTGAAAGTTACCATTCTATTTCTTTGTCTTCTAATGTTTCAACTACATATTTTAATTCTGAAAAAGATTTTGTTTCAACGTTTCTTGTTAAAAATATAGGAAGACCAATAGAAACTTACACAGGTGAATCTGAGGATTTACCTTTCGAAATTCAGTTTGGATTATCAAAGTCATTAAAACATCTTCCTTTTAAATATTCTATTGTTTTGCATCATTTAAACAAATATGACATTTCAAATGATTATAGCTTAAACACAATTTATGACCCTATAACTAATAGTGTTATTGTGAAAAATGAAACTGTTGCGAAAAAACTTTTAAGGCATGTTATTTTGGGTGGAGAATTAAATCCTTTTAAGAAAAGTTTTTATTTGAGAGGAGGTTTTAATTTTCAGAGAAGAGAAGATTTAAATTTGTCATCTTCCTTTACAATGAGTGGTTTTGCATGGGGACTAGGTTTTTCTGTTAAAAAAGTACAAATAAATTATGCAAGATCGTCTATGCATACTTCTTCTATGATTAATAGTCTTTCTATTGTTGCAAATCTTTCTAATTTCGGATTATAAGATGAACAATAAAATAAATATAGCAATTGATGGTCATTCTTCTTGTGGTAAAAGTACAATAGCAAAAGCTATATCTAAAAAGTATAAGATGAAATACATAGATACAGGAGCTATGTATCGTGCAATTACTTTGTTTTGTCTTCAGAATGAAATTTTAAAAGATGGAGAAATTGATTTAAATCTATTAAAAGAAGAACTTCCAAAAATTGATGTTAGGTTTGAATATAATCAGGACAAACAACTTTCAGAAACCTTTTTAAATGATGAAAATATTGAGAGTAAAATAAGAGGTCTTGAGATTTCGGAGAATGTAAGTATTATTGCTAAAATTCAAATGGTTAGAGAAAAACTGGTTGTATTGCAACAATCTATTGGGGTTGAGGGGGATGTTGTTATGGATGGTAGAGATATTGGTACAAAGGTTTTTCCTGATGCTAAACTAAAGTTCTTTGTTACTGCTGATGTGAATATTAGAGCAATGAGAAGGTGGGAAGAACTTAGATTAAAAGAAGACATTGATTTTTATATGGTGTTGCAAAACTTAAAAATGAGAGATGAAAATGATAGTAATAGAGATATCAATCCTCTAAAAAAGGCAGAAGATGCAATTTTAATTGATAATTCGGAAATTTCGGTATTGGAGCAAAATAAATTTATTTTCTCAATAATCGACAAGGTAAAATTATAATGAATATTGAAATAGATAAATATTCAGGTTTTTGTTTTGGTGTTGTTTATGCAATTCAGATGGCTGAGGAAGAATTGAAGAAGGAAGATAATTTACTTTGTTTAGGAGATATTGTTCATAATGATAAAGAAGTAGAGAGATTAAATGATTTAGGGCTTCAGATTATAGATCATAAAGATTTAAAAAATTATAAAGATTGTAAGGTTTTAATTAGAGCTCATGGAGAACCTCCTTCAACTTATCAAATTGCACTTGAGAATAATATTCGCTTATTAGACGCTTCATGTCCTGTTGTTTTAAAATTACAACATCAAATAAAAGAAGGGTACAAAGAGGTTTCCGAAATTAACGGACAGATTGTTGTGTATGGAAAAAAGGGCCATGCAGAAGTTGTAGGTCTCCTTGGTCAAATTAATAGTGATGCAGTTTTAGTTTCGTCAATTGAGGATTTAAGTCAACTTGATTTTTCTAAGCCGATTTATATGTATTCGCAAACAACTAAAAGTCCTAATGCGTATGATGAGATAAAATCTGAAATTCAGAAAAGAAGAACAGAACATGGATTTAATAATCCATTGGAATTTGTTGTAAATGACACTTTATGTCGTCAAGTTTCTGGTAGAGAACCTCAATTAAAAAAGTTTGCAGAGAAACATGATGTAATTATTTTTGTTAGTGGTAAAAAAAGCTCAAATGGCAAAATGCTTTATGAGTCTTGTAGAAAAGAAAATCCTTTTTCTTACTTTGTTTCTGATATAAATGAGATTGATCCTGATTGGTTTGTAGGTGTAAATTCGGTTGGTGTTTGCGGAGCAACTTCTACTCCTTTATGGTTGATGGAAAAGGTGTCTGATTTTATTTCTGAAATAAAACAAGAAAACTCATTGTAATTTCCTGATTATTGTATATTTGCAAACCTTTTTACATTGTTATTTTAAGGAAGTAAAAGGTCAAAAAAGAAAATAATTCCTCTCGAATTACCAAACATTTACCTTAAATGGTTTCGAGATACAAGTAAAATGACAAAAATGTCAGAGAAGAAAGAAACAAAAAGCACAGCAAAAAAGACTGTAAAAAAAGCTGCTAAATCTACTACCGAAAAAGCGGCTACAAAAAAATCTACTAAAAAAGTTGAAGAAGTGAAAGAAGAAGTTGTGGAAACAACTCCTGAAGTAGTTGTTGAAACTGCAGTAGAAGAAGTAAAAGCAGAAAAAACTGAAGAGAAAAAAGAAGAAGAAAGACCAAAAGCAGAAGATTTTGATTGGTCTACTGTTTTAGAGGAAGCTTCAGATGAAGGTTTAAATAAAGATGAAGAATCTCAATACTCTTCAACTATGCCAGAAATTGAAGAAAAACAAGTTTTAGATGGTAAAGTTGTAAGTATATCTGACAGAGAAGTAATTGTAGATATCAACTTTAAATCTGATGGTGTTATTTCTTCTTCAGAATTTAAATATAATGAAGATTTAAAAGTTGGTGATGAAGTTGAAATCTTAGTTGAAAAACAAGAAGATAAAAACGGACAACTAATTTTATCTCATAGAAGAGCAAGAGTTCTAAGAGCTTGGGAAAAAGTTAATGTTGCACTTGAAACTGGTGAAGTTGTTCAGGGTAAAATTAAGAGCAGAACTAAAGGTGGTATGATTGCTGAAGTATTTGGTATTGAAGCCTTTTTACCAGGATCTCAAATTGATGTTAAGCCAATTAGAGACTATGACGAATATGTAGGTAGAGAAATGGAATTTAAGGTAGTAAAAGTTAATGAAGCTTACAGAAATGTTGTTGTTTCTCATAAAGCTTTAATTGAAGCAGATCTTGAAGGACAAAAAGAAGAAATCATGTCTAAATTAGAAAAAGGACAAGTAATTGAAGGTGTTGTGAAGAACATTACTTCATATGGTGTCTTTGTTGATTTAGGTGGTGTTGACGGTTTAATTCATATTACGGACCTTTCTTGGGGGAGAGTTTCTCACCCTGAAGAGGTTGTAAAATTAGATGAAAATATAAATGTTGTAATTCTTGAATTTGATAAAGAAAAGAAAAGAATTCAACTTGGTTTAAAACAATTAGGAGAACATCCTTGGGATTCTTTAGATGAAAAAGTTAAAGAAGGAGACACTGTAAAAGGTAAGGTTGTTGTTGTTGCTGATTATGGAGTATTTGTTGAAATCCAAACTGGAGTTGAAGCTTTAGTTCATGTTTCTGAAATGTCATGGTCTACTCACCTTAAAAGTGCAGGAGATTTCTATAAAGTAGGAGATGAAATTGATGCGAAAATCTTAACTCTTGATAGAGAAGAAAGAAAGATGTCATTAGGTGTAAAACAATTAACTAATGATCCTTGGGCTGATATTGATAAAAGATATTCTGTAGATTCAAGACATACTGTTAAGGTAAGAAACTTTACGAACTTTGGAATCTTTGTTGAATTAGAAGAAGGAATTGATGGTTTAGTTCATATATCTGACTTGTCATGGGCTAAGAAAATAAAACATCCTGCAGAATTTACTAAGGTTGGAGAAACTTTAGATGTTATTGTTTTAGAAGTTGATGTTGATAACAGAAGAATTAGTTTAGGTCATAAACAAACTGAGGTTGATCCTTGGGATAATTATGAAGTTACTTATGTAGTTGGAAACGACTTTGAAGGTACTGTTAAAGAGATTTTTGCTAAAGGGTCTATCATATCTATTGGTGAAGATATTGAAGCTTTTGCTCCTCTAAAACACATTGAAAAAGAAGATGGAGATAAATTAGTTGTAGGTGATACTGTTTCTTTCAGAGTTTTAGAATTTTCTAAAGAAAATAGAAGAATCTTAGTTTCACATACTTCTACTTTTAGAGAAGAGGAAATAAAGAATAAGAAACAAGCTAAAGTTGCTGCTGAAAGAGCTGTGAAACAAATACAACAGACTCAACAGAAATCAACACTTGGAGATTTGGATTCTCTGACGAATTTGAAAAAAGACCTTGAAAATAAAGGTGAATAATTAAAAAAAGAAGTCCTAATTTTTATTAGGACTTTTTTTTATACTATTTTTGTGGATGTAAAGATGAAAAAAGAAAAACAAATAGTAAGTAGTAATCAATTTGGAATAATGATTGAAAGATTAGCTCATCAACTAATAGAAAATCATTCTGATTTTTCGGATACTGTATTAGTTGGATTGCAACCAAGAGGCGTTGAGTTTGCTACAAGAATATCTGATAAGTTGAAAGAAATTTCAACTAATAAGAATATAAAACTTGGGAGTTTAGATATTACTTTTTTCAGAGATGATTTTGGAAGAAGAGATGTTCCTATTCAAGCACAAGAATTAGATATGAACTTTTCAATTGAAAGAAAAAAAGTAGTATTAATTGATGATGTTTTATTTACAGGAAGATCTATCAGATCTGCAATGGATGCTTTAATGAGTTTTGGAAGGGCAGAAGAGGTGGAGTTAATGGTTCTTATTGATAGGAGACTAAAAAGACATCTTCCAATTCAGCCGAATTATGTAGGTAAAACAGTTGATTCAATTCAATCCGAAAAAGTTATTGTTAAATGGAAATCAGAGAATTCTGATGACGAAATAATATTATTAAAATCTGAAGAATAATGAGTGAATTATCAGTAGATCATTTATTAGGAATTAAAAATCTGAAAAAAGAGGATATTAATTTAATATTCAAAACAGCCGATAATTTTAAAAAAATTATTAATCAACCTATAAAGAAGGTTCCATCATTAAGAGATATTACAATTGCTAATTTGTTTTTTGAAAATTCAACCAGAACCAGATTATCTTTTGAACTTGCAGAAAAAAGACTTTCAGCATATGTTGTTAACTTTTCATCTGCATCTTCTTCAGTAAAAAAGGGAGAAACGCTAGTTGATACAGTAAACAATATTTTAGCAATGAAAGTGGATATGGTTGTAATGAGACATCCGAATCCTGGAGCATCAGAATTTCTATCCAGAAATGTGGATGCGAAAATTGTGAATGCAGGTGATGGAGCTCATGAGCATCCTACTCAAGCCTTGCTAGATTCATATTCAATAAGAGAAAGGTTAGGAGAGGTGAAAGGAAAAAAGATAGTAATTATTGGAGATATATTACATTCCAGAGTTGCTCTTTCTAACTTCCATTGTTTGCAAAAATTAGGAGCTACTGTAAGTGTTTCCGGACCTTCAACTTTAATTCCTAAATATATTGACTCACTAGGAGTTAAACATTTTACAGATTTAACTGAGGCATTAGAATGGTGTGATGTTGCAAATGTTCTTAGAATTCAGTTAGAAAGGCAAGATGTGAATTATTTTCCATCATTAAGAGAGTATTCTATGAAATTTGGGATTAATAAAGAGTTGTTAGATTCTTTAAGAAAAGAGATTGTTATTATGCATCCAGGACCTATAAATAGAGGAGTCGAATTAAGTTCGGATGTGGCAGATTCTAAACATTCTATAATATTAAATCAAGTAGAAAATGGAGTTGCTGTAAGGATGGCAGTCATGTATCTGTTAGCAGGAAAAATCAAAAAATAAGATGAATAAATTAGTAAATGGAAATACATTAGTTTTTAAAGTTTCAGAGAAAGGAGAGATAGGAGATTTGAGTGTGAATGGAGAAGTTGTAAACTTTGTTGCTGATATGCAAGAGGTGAGTTTAGAAGTAATTGAGCTTATTAAAAATAATTTAATTACCTTTGGGCAGTCTATTTATCAAAAAAAAGGATCTTTTGTTATTGTTTGCTCGACATCTTTTTCTGAAGAACTAAATATAGTACCAACAATGCAAGAGGCTTTTGATTATATAGAAATGGAAGAAATTGAAAGACAATTAAATTTTTAATAATATTTAAAAAATATAAACTATGAAAAATATTCTACTAGCTTTAACAATTATGTTCGGATATGCAAATGCATATTCTCAATGTACGCCAGATACATATTATCAAGATTCTACTTATGGTATTTGGCCAGATACGATTCAAAATCTTTCAACATGTGTACAGAATGTAAATTATCATGAGGAGATTACTATTAAGACTCCAGCAACATTAATAGAAGCGTCTGGAGGAGATTCCTCTATTACTCAGTTAGATACTGTTGTGATGGGAGTAACTATCAGTGAAAATTTAGCTGCTTGGCCTGTTGATAGTATGAATTTAGTTGGAGTTGATGGCCTACCAAATGGATTATTGCTTAGTTGTGCATATGCTAATTGTGTCTTACCGGGTGATGTATTAACTTGTGCTTCTGTTGATGGTACTACCTCAGATCCTATAGGTGTATATCCAATTACTATTTGGGTGGATGTTTTTACTCATGGGGTGCTAGATTTAGGTCTGATTCAATATCCTCTTTCTACTTCTTTATCTGATGCTACAGGTTCTTATGAAAGCCTTACTGGATACAAAATTGTTGTTTCCAATACTTCTTCTTATGAGATGTTTAATTCAAATGAATTTTCATTATTACAAAACATTCCAAACCCTTCTGATGGAAACACTAAAATTATGTTTAACACTCCAAATGCAGAAAATGTTATTTTAAAAGTAGTAGATATGTTTGGTAAATGTGTTGTGTCTAAAGAAATATCATCAGTTTCAGGTTTAAATACAATAAACTTATCTAAGGATTTAAGTTCTGGTATTTATAACTACTCTGTTCAGGTGAATGATGTTATACTTACAAAAAGAATGATTATTACTAAATAAATGTCTTATAAACTTACAATTTTAGGTAGTAGCTCTGCTATTCCTACAATTGATAAAAATCCAACCGCTCAGCTGTTAAATGCAAATGAGCGGTTTTTTTTAATTGATTGTGCAGAAGGAACACAAGTTCAGCTCAGAAAAAATAAGATAAAGTTTCATAAGATAAATAGAATTTTTATTAGCCATCTGCATGGTGATCATTATTTCGGATTAATAGGATTAATAAGTACAATGCATCTTTTGGGGAGAGAAAAAGATCTGCATATTTACGCCCATCCTAAGTTAAAAGAAATTATAGATATGCAACTTGAATCATCTAGAACAGAACTTTGTTATCCTTTGTTTTTTCATTCTTTAACCCCAGGAAAATCTAATGTTTTATTTGAAGATAAGAAAATTAAAATATCTACTTTTCCATTAAAACATGGAATAGATTGTAATGGGTTCCTGTTTCAGGAAAAAAGACCTTTAAGAAAAATATTATCAGAAAAAATACAAGAATATAACATTCCAATTGAAAAAATAAAAGAGATAAAATCAGGAAGAGATTTTTTTACAGAAGATGATGTTAAGATTTTAAATCAGGAAATTACGGAGGAAAACAAAAGAGCTACCTCATATGCCTTTTGTTCGGATACGTCTTATAATGAAGAAATGATTGATGATGTAAAAGGAGTTGATTTACTTTATCATGAGACTACTTTTACGCAAGACAGAAAAGAAAGAGCTTTTCAGACCAATCATTCTACTACAATTGACGCAGCTACTATTGCAAAGAAGGCGAAAGTTAGAAACTTGTTAATTGGTCATTTTTCTCAGAGATATAAAGATGGAGATGAACTTTTAAAAGAAGTAAAATCGATATTTAAAAACTCAATTATAGCTAAACAAGGTATTACTATCGATTTTTCAGAATTGTAATTCATTGCATTTATTTTTATTTAGGTATATTTGCACCTATTCAAAAAAAAAAATTTTTCTTCAGATGAAAAAACTTTTA
>Ga0206679_10003344_pt1 | contig 12377 bp, 13 predicted proteins | sample M110012015metaG_FD_155464 | JGI IMG/M metagenome (GOLD analysis project Ga0206679, IMG submission 155464) | Ammonia-oxidizing marine archaeal communities from Monterey Bay, California, United States - M1 100m 12015 | ecosystem: Environmental > Aquatic > Marine > Intertidal zone | place: USA... | reverse complement strand
GTTCTTTTTGTCAGCAAATATTATTACCTGCAAACAATATTGATGAAATAGAAGATGCAGTTGTAGATTCTGTTTTTATCACTTATACATATTCTGATTTTTATGGAGATTTAAACGAAAATGGAGATTTTAATATTTCTGTATTTGAACTTTCAGAATCAGTTTATAGAGATAGTGTGTATTATTCAAATGAAATGTTTGATTATATCCCTCAGAATTTAGCGACTAATCAATTTATTTATGAAGGAGATTCTACTTCATCATCATACCTAAAAATACAATTAGATAATAGTTTTGGAGAAAGAATAATGGATGAAACTGGGAATTCTACAATGGTAGATGATGATGCCTTTTTAGATTACTTTAAAGGATTTTATATTGAAGCTACCGCATCAAATACAATTATGTATCTGAACCCAATTGCAGACAAAAGCAGAACTACAATATATTATCATATTACAGGAGTAGATACTGCTGTAGCATTTAATTTTGAATTAGGTGGAGATGCATGTAGAATAAATCTTTTTAATACAAAAGACTCCTCAGATTTATTAGCTAACACTGACGAAAGTTATTTGCAATCAATGGCGGGTCATCAGATAGAAGTATTTATAAATGATGTTGATTCCTTAAAAAATACTTTTGCAGGAAAAGCAATTAATAAAGCAACAATTAGTTTTGAAATGATAGAAGATGCTGATTTTCCTTCCCATGAAAGTATTTATCTATTTAGGGAAACAGAAAGCGGAAACATTGTATTTTTAACTGATTTTACTATTGAAGGAGATGAACATTTTGGAGGAGTTTTAGAAGGAAATACATATACTTTTAACATTACACGATATTTTGTTCAGTTACTTACAGATAACAACTACACAAATAAATTATATATAAAATCAAGAATGGGAGCTGCTAACGCAAACAGAACTATTTTTGATAATACTAAAACATCTATTAATATAATAGCTACCGATTTATAATGTGTGGAATTGTAGGATATATTGGCGAAAAACAAGCTTATCCGATTATACTAAAAGGATTACAAAGACTAGAATATAGAGGGTACGACAGTGCAGGGATTGCTCTTTCTGAAGGAAATGGTATAAATATTCTAAAACAAAAAGGTAAGGTTTCTGATTTAGAAGATTATTCTTCTGATAAAAATAAAAATGGAACTATAGGAATTGGCCATACCAGATGGGCAACACATGGAGTTCCGAACCAAAAAAATGCACATCCTCACTCATCAGGAAATGGGAAACTCGCTATTATACATAATGGAATAATTGAGAATTACGACTCTTTAAAAAAAGTGTTATCTGAAAAGGGACACACTTTTAATTCTGACACGGATACAGAAGTTTTAATTCATTTGATTGAAGAAATAAAAGAACATGAAAATTGCAATTTGTTTGAGGCGGTAAGACTTGCATTAAATGAAGTAATTGGAGCCTACGCAATTGTAGTGATGGAAGAAGGAAATAATCAGGAATTTATTGCTGCCAGAAAAGGAAGTCCGTTAGTTATTGGAGTTGGTGAAGGAGAATATTTTATTGCATCAGATGCAAGCCCTATAATTGAATATACCAGAAATGTTGTATATCTGGAAGATGGAGAAATTGCAAGAGTAAATAAAGCAGAAGAATTAGAAATTAAAACTATTTCGAATACAAAAATATCTCCTTATATCCATGAGTTAGAAATGAGTTTGGATTCTATTGAAAAAGGAGGGTTCCCTCATTTTATGCTAAAGGAAATTTTTGAGCAACCACATTCTGTTTCAGATACACTTAGAGGTAGAATAAACCCGGAAACAAAAGATGTTATTTTGGGAGGATTATCTGAATACGAACAGAAAATTAAAAATGCAAATAGGATAATAATTGTAGCTTGTGGTACATCTTGGCATGCAGGACTTATTGCAGAATATCTGTTTGAAGATTTAACCAGAATACCGGTTGAGGTAGAGTACGCTTCTGAGTTCAGATACAGAAATCCGATAATAAACGAAAATGATATTGTAATGGCTATTTCTCAATCTGGAGAAACAGCAGATACTTTAGCTGCATTGGAGTTAGCAAAAGAAAAAGGAGCTACAATTCTAGGAATTTGCAATGTTGTAGGATCCTCCATTGCCAGATTAACAGATGCGGGATGTTATACTCATGCAGGACCAGAAATTGGAGTTGCATCTACAAAAGCATTTACTACACAAGTTGTAGTTTTAACTTTAATGGCTTTAAGAATTTCCAAACTAAAAGGAACAATAAATAATACGGATTATCATACCCTAATTACAGAGCTTGAACTTATTTCTGATAAAATTGAAGAAGTTTTGCAATCTGATAAATTAGTTAAAGAAATAGCAGCTAAGTTTAAGGATTCACACAACTTTTTATACTTAGGAAGAGGATATAACTTCCCAGTAGCACTGGAAGGAGCATTAAAGTTAAAAGAAATTTCCTATATACATGCGGAAGGATATCCTGCAGCAGAAATGAAACACGGGCCAATTGCTCTTATTGATGATAAAATGCCAATTGTTGTTATTGCTACCAAAAAAGGAAATTACGAAAAAGTAGTAAGTAATATACAGGAAGTAAAAGCTAGAGGAGGAAGGCTTATTGCTATTGTAACCAAAGGAGATACAACCGTAAAAGAAATGGCAGATTATGTAATTGAAATTCCGGAATGTTCAGAACAACTTACTCCGTTACTTACAAATATACCATTACAATTACTCTCGTATTATATTGCAGTAATGAGAGGATGCAATGTAGACCAACCAAGAAACTTAGCGAAATCAGTTACTGTTGAGTAACTGACACTGGTCCTTAGTTCTCTCTACTTATGCTATCTTACTCTAGTATATTCTTTTATGTTTCTTTTTTCTCTTGAAATTACTCCCCCAGTCTTTGTGTCAATTATAGTTTCAAAAACAAACCAATTCATCAGTCCGTCTTGTCCAAATGACATAGATATTTGATATCTTCCTACATCATCCTTTTCAGTTGTATAATTTGTAGTACTGCCCATTAAAATTAATGGTACTACAATCATTCCAATTCCAATAATAATTCCTTTTAGTAAATTGTTTTTAGTTTTCATTGTTTTAAATTTTGGTTTAATAAAAACAAAACTAATAAAAATTAATCTCTACTTTCTCAATCTTCCACTTAGATTCTCTATTAAAATGATTTAGATATTTTATATAGAGCAACTCATATCTTGTCCACAACAAAGAGGAGATTTTATTTTACCATGTCCATTAGGGCATTTTGAAATTTGAACTTCCTTTCCATTATCTAACTTAAGTGTATCATTAACTAAAGGTTCATTACATTTTCCACAACTAGCATTAACAGTCATTCCACATTTACTACATTTATATGTTTCCATTTTTTTTTACAAAGATACTATAAATAAACCTTTACTTTCTTTATTTAACATTCAGATTATTTATTCTTCAAACTTTTATTTTCCTCATACAAAAAACATAAGCTGAAGGCACATTCCTGAGTACAAATTTAGTGTCTATAATTTCAAAATATTTTTCAAAAGTTTGTTTTTTATATTTAGAGTATTGAAAAGTTAAAAAAGTTGTATCATTATCCATTATTTTGTTAGTTGTTTGTAAAATGTCTTCTGTTACATCTTTTGGTATAGATGAAAATGGAATTCCTGAAATTACATAATCTACTTTTTTAACTCCTTCCTTTTCTAATATTTTATTTGTATTTGCTACACAATCCTCATAAATTACTATATTTTTATAACCCTTAAATTTTTCTTTTAAATTCTTTGCAAACTTTGTGTTTAATTCGATAACAATAAGTTTGTCTGATGCTTTTAAATTCTTTGCAATTTCGATAGTAAATGGTCCGGTGCCAGGCCCATATTCTACAATTACTAAGTTTTTAATATTAAAATCAACAAAGGAAAGTATTTTTTTTGCTAAGTATTTTGAGGAAGGTAAAACCGCTCCTACACTTTTACTTTTGTTTAAAAACTGATAAACAAATTCTATTTTTTCAATAATTTTTTCCATAAAAAATTCGGAAAACAAATATAACTAATAAAAATTAGTTTAGAGTTTCTAAAGCCTTAATAAGATATTTGTCAGATGAGTTTATTACCTTAAAGTAGTCATTTTTATCCCAAACACTTTTTACAATTGTTGCTTTTATAAAGAGTTTTAAATCATTTAGCTCTTTCTCTCCCATCTCAAAATCTACTTTCTCGGATTTATTTTTTACAAATTCTACGAAATCTAGATATATTCTATCGGCCAACAAAGCCTCTATTCCATCCTCTTTCTTTACCTTTTCTTTATAAGTAAGTGCAAATTCTGCTATCCAATTTTTGGATCTTATTTTGTTAAAATTTGTATAATTTAACAAGCTATCTCTGCTTATAATAATATCCGGAGTAATACCTCCTCCACCATAAACAGTTCTACCATTTTTAGTTTTAAACTTTAAAGAGTCCGCAATTTCTTCATTTTCATCTCTGCTATATTGTTCCATATAATATTCCTTTTCGTGTTTGCTATATGGTTTTTGTATACTTCTGCCTGATGGGATATAATATCTTTGTGTTGTTAATCTGACTGCAGAACCATCATCTAAAATAATTTCTTCTTGTACCAGTCCTTTTCCGAAAGATCTTCTCCCAATTACAGTTCCTCTATCTAGGTCTTGCATACAGCCAGATACAATTTCAGATGCAGAAGCAGATCCTTCATCTATTAAAACGACAAGTTTCGTATCTATTAATCTCCCATCATTATCAGAAAATATTTCTTCTTTAGATCTATGATTCCCTGCGGTATAAAGTATTAGTTCTCCCTCATCTAAAAACTCATTACACATATAAATAGCAGAACCCAAATAACCTCCAGGATTTCCTCTTAAATCCAAGATTAAATTCTGCATTCCTTCTAATAAAAGTCTCTGTGTTCCTTCATAAAACTCTTTATTTGTTGTTGCCGAAAATCTGTTTACCTTTATATATCCTGTTTTATTATCAATCATATAAGAAGCATCAACACTATACATTGGTATGTCCCCTCTTATAATTGTAAAATCCAAAGATTCTTTTTCTCCTCTTCTGAAAATTTTAACGTTTACTTCTGTTCCTTTTTCTCCTCTAAGGTGTTCTACAACATCAGAGTTTGTTATACCTACGGAAGCAAAATCCTCTCCATCTACTTCTATAATTCTGTCTCCTGAAATTATTCCTAACTTTTCTGATGGACCTCCTGAAATTGGAGATACTACAACTAAACTATCTTTTATAATATTAAATTCTACTCCTATCCCACTAAAACTTCCTTGCATATCTTCCTCTATATAAGATTGCTCTTTTTTAGGGATATAATTTGAATGTGGGTCTAATTCACTCATTATAGATTGAAGAATTGCATCTTCATGTTCATTTATATCAAAGCCATCTACATAATTTTCCTCAATCAATCTGATAATAGAATCAATTTTATCGTTTTCTTCTGTGCTAATCTGAATATAATTCTGACCTAAATAGACACCTATTATCAGGATAATAGCATAAATTATTGGGTTACTATTTTTATTCATCTCCTAAATTATTTTCATCAAGTTTACACACTTCTACTCCAGCTTCTTTCAAAAAATCAACTCCACTTATATCCTTATATTCATTTATATATACCAATCTACTAATCCCCGCCTGATGCACTAATTTACTACACTCCTTACATGGAGACATAGTTAAATAAAGGGTAGCTCCTGTACAATCATGAGTAGAACTTGCTGTTTTTAATATTGCATTTGCTTCTGCATGCAACACAAACCAATGTGTTTTGCCATTTTCATCTTCACAACAATTATCAAATCCTGAAGGAGTACCATTATAACCATCAGAAATAATCATTCTGTTTTTTACGATAATAGCTCCTACTTTTTTTCTGTTGCAATGAGAAAGTTTTGCCCATTCCAAAGCCATCCTCAAATAAGCTTTGTCGTATTTTTCTTGTTTTTTATCTGTCATAATTAAAAATCCATAAAAGCCATTTTTCCAATATATTTTCCTACAATATCAAATTCAATATTTACTTCAGTACCAACTTTAAAATTATGGAAGTTTGTATGCTCAAAAGTATAAGGAATTATTGCAACTGAAAAACTATAATCTTTTGAATTTACAACTGTTAAACTTACTCCATTTACACAAATAGAACCTTTTTCTACAGTTATATTATCGGAAGGTTTATACTGAAATGTAAACATCCAAGATCCTTTTTCTTCTGTAATTTCAGTGCACTTTGCCTTCTGATCTACATGTCCTTGTACAATATGGCCATCAAGTCTATCCCCTAACTTCATACTTCTTTCTAAATTCACCTTATCTCCTATTTCTAACTTTCCTAAATTAGATTTCTCTAGTGTTTCTTTAATTGCAGTAACCGTATAAATATCTTCATCAATTTTTACAACAGTTAAACAAACTCCATTATGAGCTAAACTCTGATCAATTTTAAGTTCATCTGTAATTTCAGATTTACAACTAACATGTAAATTACTTCCTTCTTTTTGTAAATCTACAATTGTAGCTAAACTTTCTATTATTCCTGTAAACATTTTAATAATTAATTTCTTGTTGTTCTAACTTTTTTGGCATTTCTCTATATTCATACTCCTGATTTCTGAGTTGTGGAATAAAACCAGCTTCTTTTATACATTTCTGAATGCTTTCTGATGTAAACCTATGTGGAGCTCCTGCAACCGAAACTACATTTTCTTCTATCATAATTGACCCCATATCATTCGCTCCTCCGTGCAAACAAATCTTTGCAGTATCTGCACCAACAGTAAGCCAAGACGCCTGAATATTCCGAATGTTCGGAAGCATTATTCTGCTTATTGCCAAAGTTCTAATATATTCATCATCAGTAACATTATTATTCACCCCCTTTTTTCTTTGCAAAAGTGTACCATCATCCATAAAAGGCCATGGTATAAAAGCATGAAACCCTTTTGCTTGTTCTGGTTTTTCGGACTGAACCTCTCTAATCCAAACTAAATGTTCAAACCTTTCTTCAATTGTTTCTACATGTCCAAACATCATAGTTGCAGATGTTGTTATATCTAATTTATGAGCTTCTCTCATTACATCTAACCAAACTTTACCAGAACATTTTCCTGTGCTAATTATTCTTCTAACTCTATCATTTAAAATCTCAGCTCCAGCCCCTGGCAAACTATCCATCCCAGACTCTTTAAGTGCAATTAAAACTTCCTTATAAGTTAGTCCGTCTATCTTTGCAATATGCGCAATTTCAGGAGGTCCTAAAGTATGTAACCTAACATTTGGGTATAATGTTTTTAATTCTCTAAATAAATTTATGTAAAACTCTAATCCTAAATCCGGATGGTGACCTCCTTGTAGTAAAATCTGATCTCCCCCATATTTTATTGTTTCTTCAATTTTTTCTTTATACTGATCAATAGTTGTAATATATACTTCTGGATGTTTTGGTGGTCGGAAAAAATTACAAAATTTACAATTTGCCACACATGCATTTGTAGTGTTTACATTCCTATCTATTTGCCATGTAACAACATCTCCGCTAACAGATTTTTGTCTCAATTGATTAGCAATAAACATAAGTTCTGCTGTTGCTAAATTTTCATATAAAAACTGACCTTCTTCTGCAGATAAAGAATCTTTATTTAATGCTCTTTGTATAAGCTCTTGCTTATTCATAAAATTAACTAATTTTGTGGTTTTCAAAAATACTAAATATATGAAAACTATAATCAAAAAAAATGATGAATTGACATTTGAGGAAAATGTTGTTTTCTTTCATTCGGACAAAACAGATTCTAAAAACTTATTTTTAAGTGATGAAGAGGTAAAATACCTTAAAAAAGAACTTAAAGAGGATAAGGAAATAATCAAAATATATAATTTTAGTAGGTATGTATTTGTTATAAATCCTAAAAAAGAGGACAATAATAATAAAAGAATGGAAAATCTTAGGTTGATTGGAGATAAACTACAATCCTTTTTAAAAGATGAAAAATCTGTAACAATAAAACTTAATAAAAATGAGGAAACAGATGGTTTTGCAATAGCTGAGGGGTTAGCTCTATCAAATTACACTTTTACAAAACATAAAACAGACCCAAAGCCAAATAAATTAGAAGAAATTTGTTTAACAAATGTTTCCGATAAAGATGTTTCAGAACTACAAAATGTTGTTAATTCTGTTTATTTAACAAGAGATTTAATAAATGAACCTTTTTCACATCTTGGTGCAAAAGATTTAGCGAATGCAGCTGTTAAATCTGGCAAGAAATACGGATTTAAAACAACTGTATTTAATAAAAAGAAAATTGAATCCTTAAAAATGGGAGGTTTATTAGCGGTAAACAAAGGTAGTATTGATGAACCTACTTTTACAATTATGGAATGGAAACCTAAAAATGCAAAGAACAAACAACCAATTGTTTTGGTCGGAAAGGGTATTGTTTATGATACGGGTGGATTAAGTTTAAAACCTACCGCAAACTCTATGGATTTAATGAAAATTGACATGGGAGGAGCGGGGACTGTTATTGGATCTTTACAAGCAATAGCTTCAAACAATCTGCCGTATCATGTTATTGGATTGTTACCTGCAACCGACAACAGACCTTCTGGAAACGCATACGCGCCAGGTGATGTAATAACAATGCATGATGGAACAACTGTTGAGGTATTAAATACAGATGCCGAAGGAAGAATGGTACTAGCGGATGCTTTAAGTTTTGCAAAAAAATATAATCCTGCATTAGTTATTGATTTAGCAACATTAACTGGAGCGGCTGTTGCTGCAATTGGCCATTATGGTTTTGTTAGTATGCATAAAAATGCAAAAGAAGAACATGAGAACCTAAAAGAGATTGGAAATGAGGTTCATGAAAGATTAGCGGAGTTTCCATTTTGGTCAGATTATGATGAATTAATAAAATCCGACATTGCTGATATTAAAAACTTAGGAGGTCCTTATGGTGGAGCGATTACTGCTGGTAAATTTTTAGCTCACTTTACCGACTATCCTTTTATTCATATTGATTTGCCAGGAGTTTATTCAAAAGCTAAATATGGATACAGAGGAAAAGGAGCAACCGGAATGGGAGTCAGATTACTTTATAATTTTATTAAAAACAGAGATTAGTATGGAAAATTTCAGAAAAAAAATAAGAGTTGGTATTTCTGTAGGAGATTTAAACGGAATTGGAATGGAAGTTATCATAAAAACTTTTTTAGATAAAAGAATGATGGATTTCTGCACTCCAATAGTTTTTGCTTCTTCAAAAGTAGCTTCATTTCACAGAAAAGTTTTAGAAATTAAAAATTTTAGCTTCAATATTATCAACTCCTTTAAAAACATAAATGACAAACAAGTAAATTTAATAAATTGTTGGGATGAAGATGTCGTTTTAAATATTGGGGAATCTTCTGAAGAAGTTGGAAAATATGCTTATCTTTCTTTAGAAAAAGCTAAAGAATCTCTGAAAAATAATGAAATTGATGTTTTGGTAACCGCTCCTATTAACAAATCATCTATTCAGAAAAATAAAGAAGATTTTATTGGACATACAGAATATTTAGAACAAAATTTTGAGGGGAAATCACTGATGATGATGATAAGTTCGAATATGAAAATAGCTTTTGTTACTTCTCATGTTCCCTTAGTTGAGGTTCCTAAGCTTCTTACAAAAACAAAAATTTCTGAAAATCTGAAAATGATAAATGAAACTTTAATTCAGGATTTTGGAATAAGAAAACCTAAAATTGCTGTAATTGGGCTAAATCCTCATGCGGGAGAAGAAGGAATGCTTGGAAAAGAGGAGGAAGAAATAATTATTCCTGCAATTCAGGAAACTAAGGAAAAAGAAAATATTCTCTCTTTTGGACCATTTCCTGCAGATAGTTTTTTCACTCCTTCAAATCTGAAAAAATATGATGCAATTCTTTCTATGTATCATGATCAGGGACTTACACCATTTAAAACTCTTTCTTTTTCAGAAGGTGTAAATTATACAGCAGGTCTAAATATTGTCAGAACATCACCTGTGCACGGAACTGCTTTTGATATTGCAGGGAAAAACAAAGCAGAGGAACAATCTTTTAGAGAATCTGTCTATTTGGCATGCGATATTATTAAAAAAAGAAGAGAGTATTTACACCTAAGAAAGAACTCTTTAAAAAGCAAAAAATCAGAAGATTAGCTTTTATATTGCATTTTAGTAAAAAGTAGTATATTTGCCGACTATTTAAAATCAAGATTATGCTTGGATATAACATCCGTATTTCAGGAATTAAGGATGGAAATCACGAGTATTTATTCAAATTAGATAATAAGTTCTTTGATACATTTAATAGTTCTGAAATAACAAATGCAGACATAAAAGTAACATCTATCCTCAACAAGGATGGACATAGATTAAAAATAAACCTTCAGATTGATGGTGTAATTAAAAGTCTTTTATGTGATTTGTGTGCAAGTGAAATGGATATTAAAATATCTAATTCGTTTTCTGTTCTTCTGAAAGAAACTGAAGAATATTTAGAAGATACTGATGAGATAATTTACATTAAAAGCATGCAAAATGAAGTTGATATTTCTCACTTAATCTTTGAAGGAATTGAACTTTCAATACCATCAAAAAGAGAACATAGTGATGAAAAAGACGATAAGTGTGATAAAGATATGATGGCGTTATTAGACAAATATGCCGGAAAGAAAGAAACAAAAAATGACCCTAGATGGGACGGACTAAATAAATTAAAAGATTTAATATAAAATAAGATGGCACATCCTAAAAGAAAAATTTCAAAAACAAGAAGAGATAAGAGAAGAACTCACTATAAAGCTTCTGAAACTACTTTGTACACTTGCCCAAATTGTTCAACACCAGTACAATATCACAGAGTTTGTGAAGAGTGCGGGACTTACAGAGGAAAACAAGCAATAGACAAACAAGTATCTTTATAATCCCACTCTTAAAAAAAGTTGTAGTTTTATCAACCAATTAAAGCTATAATAATTTAAATGAGAATTGGAATAGATATCATGGGGGGAGATTTTGCCCCACAAAAAACAATACACGGAGCAATTCTTGCACAAAAGGATTTGCCTTCTGATACAGAAATTGTATTGTTTGGTAGAAAAGAAGATATATTAAACCAATTAAAATCTCATAACATTTCAGAAGATTTATTCGAAATTGTTGATTGCCCTGAGGTAATTGAAATGGGTGAACATCCTGTAAAAGCATTTAAGAAAAAACAAAAATCAAGTATTGCTGTTGGGTTTTATTATCTGGCAAAAGGGGAAATTGATGGATTTGCATCTGCAGGAAATACAGGTGCAATGTTTGCAGGCGGATTCTTTTCTGTAAAAGCAATTAGTGGTGTAATCAGACCTTGTATTTCTTCTGTTTTACCAAAAGAAAATGGTAGTGTTGGCGTACTATTAGATGTTGGAGCAAATGCAGATTGTAAAGCAGATGTTTTATATCAATTCGGAATTTTAGGATCTTTATTTGCAGAACATGTATGCAATATTAAAACCCCAAAAGTAGGACTACTTAATCTTGGAGAAGAAAAAACAAAAGGAAATATGCTAACTCTATCTGCTCATGAAATGATGGAGGGGACAAAAGACTATAACTTTATTGGAAATGTAGAAAGTAGAGATATCTTTGAAGAAGGGTCTGATGTTATAGTTTGTGATGGTTTTACAGGAAATATTGTTTTAAAAGAAGCGGAAGCTTTTTATAATCTTATTAAAAAAAGAGGATTAGAGGATAACTATTTTAAACGATTTAATTACGAAAATTACGGAGGAACTCCTATTTTAGGATTAAATAAAACTGTTATTATAGGACATGGTATTTCAAACGAAATAGCAATAAAAAACATGATAATTCTTACCAAAGATGTTGCAGAAGCAGATTTGGCAACCAAAATTAAAGAAAGTTTAAACTAATGAGTAAAATTACAGCTGCAATAACAGGAATTCAAGGATATGTACCTGACTATATTTTAACAAATAAAGAACTTGAAACTTTAGTAGACACAAATGATGAGTGGATTACTACAAGAACAGGAATTAAAGAAAGAAGAATCCTTAAAGGAGAGGGACTAGGTTCTTCAGATATGGGAGCGGAAGCAATAAAAGGCTTACTCGAAAAAACAAATACTAAAGCAGAAGAAATTGATTTAATTATTTGTGCAACAGCTACCCCTGACATGATATTTCCTTCTACTGCATGTATTATTGCAGATAAAGTTGGAGCCATAAATTGTTTTGCATACGATTTGATGGCTGCGTGTTCAGGGTTTTT
>Ga0206679_10003336_pt1 | contig 12392 bp, 9 predicted proteins | sample M110012015metaG_FD_155464 | JGI IMG/M metagenome (GOLD analysis project Ga0206679, IMG submission 155464) | Ammonia-oxidizing marine archaeal communities from Monterey Bay, California, United States - M1 100m 12015 | ecosystem: Environmental > Aquatic > Marine > Intertidal zone | place: USA... | reverse complement strand
CGTCCACGATGCAGCCCGCCCGCTGGTCGAGCCTGGGGATGTCAGGCGGCTCATGGCCGCTGTCAGTGAGCATGGCGCCGCCGCCCTGGGCTATCCCGCAACCGACAGCGTCAAGCGGGAGGAGGCAGGGATGAGCAAGCAAGGCCTTGACCGCTCTCGCACGTGGTCTGTCCAGACTCCGCAGGGGGCGACCGCCGAAAATTTCAGGCAGGCCTATTCTCTGGCGGCGGCGGGGGAGGAGTACACCGATGAGTTGGCTCTGCTGGAGGCCGTCGGCATCCCGGCAAGGCTGGTGGAGGGTAGTCGTGAGAATATCAAGGTCACGCTTCCTGGAGATGAGGAACTCGCCCGCTTTTTTCTCTCTCGTCGTGATGGGGCTGGCGGGGATGATTGAGTCGGAACGGAGGCAATCTCAAATTGTCGCGTCCGATGGGGTATAATCCCGCGCTATGTTTCGAATAGGTTCAGGTTTTGACAACCATCGGCTGGTGCCAGGTCAACCTCTCTGGCTTGGCGGAGTCGAGCTCGACTCCGAACTCGGCTGCGAGGCGCACAGCGATGGCGACGTTCTTCTCCATGCCCTGACCGACGCGCTGCTTGGCGCGGTCGGGGGCGGAGATATAGGGGAGCTTTTTCCAGACGGTGGTCCCCAGGGGAAGGACCAGGCGAGTTCCCTCTTTGTTGAGGCGGCCCTCGAGCGTGTTCGCGATGCGGGGTTTGTCGTGGTCAATGTCGATGCGACGATTTTTCTCGAGGCACTCAAGCTCTCTCCGTACAAGCAAGCGATCGCCGCTCGAATTCATGAGTTGCTTCAGCCTTTTGGGGAACTGGCTGAAAACGCGGTCAATGTGAAGGCCAAGACTATGGAGGGCTGCGATGCGGTCGGTGAGCTGAGAGCTGTGGCAGCCCAGGTGGCCGTGCTGGTCGAGAGTCGGGTCTGAAGGTTGCCCGAAACGGAAATGACGGTGAAGCCCCTTATCCAGAGGGTTTTTTCCATCTGGAGACCGTGATTTCCGGCTTTTTCAGGCTTCTTGAAAGGCGGTTGTGGCGAAAGAAGCTTTCAAACGGACAGCTTTTTACTAAGTCCTTTAAAAATAAGAGTTTGTAAATAGTCTTTTTGTCTTGAAAGGAAGAAGGCCCTCTGTATAATCTCGCTCCCTTATTGTAAAGTTTTGCCGAAAATAGGCTAGCGTAGCTCAACGGTAGAGTTCCGGTTTTGTAAACCGGGGGTTGTGGGTTCGATTCCCACCGCTAGCTCATGAAACGGTTGACCGCTTTTAGGTTTGTCTTTCAGGAAATGTGGGATATTTTCCCGGTCCTGGGGGGCTATTGCTGGTGTGAGGGCAGGTGCCCGAGTGGCCAAAGGGAACGGACTGTAACTCCGTCGGCTTTAGCCTTCAGTGGTTCGAATCCACTCCTGCCCACCATATTCATTCCCCGCTGGGGGGGAAACCGGTAATCGTGAGAGCGGAGTTTAAAAAGTTTTGTTTTAGATGGATCCTAGGGAGCTTGAGCGGGTGTAGCTTAGTGGTAAAGCTCCAGCCTTCCAAGCTGATTACGAGGGTTCGATTCCCTTCACCCGCTCCATTTTTTTGCTTCTAACGCCCGTTCCTGTCGATTTTGGAGGATTTTGGTTTTAAAGGAGTTGTGCCGATATAAACAGGAATGAACCAGGCTCTGATCTAGTTCTAAGAAGAGTTTAGGATGCCGCTGTAGCTCAGTCGGTAGAGCGCTTCCTTGGTAAGGAAGAGGTTCACGGGTTCGATTCCCGTCAGCGGCTCCATTTTTGATAGAAGACAAAAAGGCCTGGGATAAATAGAATTCTGAGTCGGGAGTTTGACTCCCCCTGATTAATGAATGTTGTTTTGAGGTAAAGTGCTTCGGAACTTAGTAATTTGAATTTGAACTGCAGGATAAAAGTTAACGGAGGATGGCGTCCGGAGTGAGGTCGCCTGAACCGTCAGCAGGATTGAAGGAGCCTAAAAGAGATGGCGAAAGACGTATTTGAAAGGACAAAGCCCCACGTTAACGTTGGAACGATCGGCCACGTTGACCACGGCAAGACAACTTTAACCGCGGCGATCACCCAGACCCTTGCTGGCAAGGGGTTGGCTTCTGAGCGTTCTTTTGATTCCATCGATAACGCCCCGGAAGAGCGTGAGCGTGGAATTACGATCAACACGTCGCATGTCGAGTACGAGACGGAAAATCGTCACTACGCGCATGTCGATTGCCCCGGTCACGCCGACTATGTGAAGAACATGGTTACCGGTGCCGCCCAGATGGATGGAGCCATCCTGGTGGTGAGCGCTTCCGACGGGCCCATGCCCCAGACTCGTGAGCACATCCTGCTTGCACGCCAGGTGCAGGTGCCGAGCATCGTGGTGTTCATGAACAAGGTTGACCAGGTCGATGACGATGAGCTTCTCGAGCTTGTCGAGATGGAGATTCGTGAACTGCTCAACGAATACGATTTCCCCGGAGATGACACTCCGATCATCCAGGGCTCTGCCCTCAAGGCTCTTGAGAGTCCCGAGGATGAGGCCGCCACGAAGTGCATCCTCGAACTGATGGAGCAGGTCGACAGCTATATCCCCGAGCCTGAGCGGGATGTCGACCAGCCCTTCCTGATGCCGGTTGAAGACGTTTTCAGCATCAAGGGCCGTGGCACTGTCGGTACCGGCAAGATTGAAACCGGAAAGGTCCACACTGGCGATGAGATTGAGATCGTCGGGCTGAAAGAGACCTCCAAGACGACCGTGACCGGAGTCGAGATGTTCAACAAGACCCTCGATGATGGCCAGGCCGGCGACAACGTGGGTTGCCTGCTGCGCGGCGTGGATAAGGAGGAGCTCGTTCGCGGGCAGGTACTCGCGGCTCCCGGCAGCATCCATCCTCACAAGAAGTTTGTTGGTGAGGTCTACGTCCTTAAGAAGGACGAAGGCGGTCGCCACACTCCATTCTTCACCGGTTATCGTCCCCAGTTCTACTTCAGGACCACGGATGTGACCGGTACCGCAACCTTGCAGGGAGCGGAGATGTGCATGCCTGGCGACAACATCACGATGGACATCGAGCTGATCCAGCCGATTGCCATGAAGGAAGGTCTTCGGTTCGCTATCCGCGAGGGTGGGCGAACGGTAGGCTCGGGTGTTGTTGCGGCTATTTCTGAGGAGGAGGAGGAGTAATCAACGTATTTTTGCAGGAGAGTCCGGGCGGGAAGCCGCCACTCTTTCCTGAGTCAGTAATCTTGCAGGCCAGTAGTTCAATTGGCAGAGCGTCGGATTCCAAATCCGAAAGTTGGGGGTTCAAGTCCCTCCTGGCCTGCCAGATCCTGGCTTAAATGAATGACGGCCTGATTTTTTTCGGGCCGAGTTTGCTAACTAGGCAAGTTGAAAGCGCGCTATGGGAGCTATCTACAAGGAAGACCAGGGAAAGGTCGCCAGGATTATCCTGGTTACCGTGATCATGCTGGGAGCGGTATTCGCCCTCCAGCAACTACACGGCTATATGCCGAAGATTCCTGATTGGAAACTTCTTGGCCTGATCGATGACAAAGGGCTGTGCTTGAAGATCCTGGACTGGCGCTACATGGTACATGGGCCGCTGATCGTTCTGGCTATCATGTTCGCCTATCGCCAATTTAACAGACCAAAGACAGCCGACTTCCTCATTGAGACTGAAAATGAGCTGAAGAATAAGGTGACCTGGCCTTCCCGCAAGGAAGAGGTGAGCGCCTCGATCGTGGTTGTTGTGACAGTTCTTATCCTGAGTGTTTTTATTTTCGGGGTCGACTACTTCATGAAGCTGTTCAGCGAGGGGCTTTTTTACCCAGGCTGATGGCCGCAAATCGGTTTTTGAGCTTCAAGGATGAATCGAGGGCAAAGGGCTTTTCGGTCTCTTTGAGACGCGCACAATTTAGAGAGGGAAGCCTAAATGGCTAAAGAATGGTACGTGCTCCGAGTTGCCAGTGGGCGAGAGTCGACTCTCCGCAATGGTCTTATGAAGAAGATCCAGCTGGCGGGACTTGAGGAGCAGATCCCCACCGTGCTTGTTCCCACCGAGAGAGTCTCGGAGATCAAGGGCGGTAAAAAGCGTTTCAAGGAGAGGAAGCTATATCCCGGCTATATCATTGTCGAGATGGAACTCAGCGATGAGGTCTGGTATCTCATCAAGGACACGCACGGCATTGGCGATTTTGTAGGTTCCTACGAAAATCCCCAGCCGCTGTCGGCCGCTGAGGTCGAGAAGATACTGAATACCGTTCAGGGCAAAGAGGAAACGCCCGAGGTTAAGATCGATCTCGCTACCGGCGATGGCGTGAAGATCAAGGAAGGTCCATTCGAGAACTTCGATGGTACCGTCGACGAGGTCTTCCCGGCCAAGGGGCAGGTGCGCGTCATTGTTACTATCTTCGGGAGGCCGACTCCCTGTGACCTGGAATACTGGCAGGTCGAAAAAATTTGAATCGATGCCCGCAGGGCGCGGGCCGTAATAGAAAGAGTTTGAGACATGCCTCCCAAGAAGGAATACAAAGCCAAGGTGAAGCTCCAGATCGCAGGCGGCCAGGCAACTCCCGCGCCTCCGGTGGGGCCGGCCCTGGGTCAGCATGGCGTGCCGATCGGCGAGTTCGTGCAGAGGTTCAACGAAGCGACCAAGGAGCAGGCCGGGACGATCGTCCCCGTCGAGCTCTATGTCTATGCCGACCGGAGCTTTGACTTTATTGTCAAGTCGCCTCCCGCGGCGGTGCTTGTTCGCAAGGAAGTTGGCCTTGCCAAGGGAGCGCAGCTTCCCGGGACCGAGGTCGTCGGCGAGATCAATCGTGCTCAGCTCGAGAAAATCGCCCAGATCAAGATGGAAGACCTGAATGCGAGCGACATGGATGCCGCGGTGAAGATGATCGAGGGAACCTGTCGGAGCATGGGAGTCAATGTCGTGGAGACTGGGGGGGGGCCGATTTCTGTCGAACCTGCTGACGCTGACGCCGACGCCGACGCTGACGCCGACGCTGGCGCCGACGCCTCCGCCGACGACAGCGCTGCAGCCGATGACGGCGGGAGCGAGTCAGCTGAAGCACCCACTGAGGGTGATGCGGCCGAAGAATAATACAGTAAGTAGAACAAACAAGAGTTTATTGGTTTTGATCAACTCTCCGCCGGGAGGGCAGGTAATTACCACGGTGTTTCCCTTTGAGTCCTCGCGGCTTATTTTGCAGGGGAGGCTAACTGTGGGAGAGAGCCAGAAAGGTTTTCGATAATGGCAAGTAAGAGTAAGAAGAATCGCCGCAACCAGGAAAAAGTTCCTGACGGAGCGGTGGGTATCTCCCAAGCGGTTGGATCCCTTAAACAGTTTGATGGCGCCAAGTTTGACGAGACTGTTGAGCTGGCCCTGAAGCTCGGGATTGATCCGAAGAATTCAACCCAGATCGTTCGGGGCGCTGTCTCTCTTCCGCATGGTATCGGCAAGGAAATTACCGTGATCGCGTTCTGCGAGGGCGAGCTGGCTGAGGCTGCTAAAGAGGCTGGAGCTCTCGAGGCTGGGGGAGAGGAGCTTGCTCAGAAGATCCTGGATGGTTGGCTCGGTTTTGATGTAGCCATCGCCCATCCTTCGATGATGCGTTATGTCGGAAAGCTTGGCCGTGTGCTTGGACCTCATTCGAAGATGCCGTCTCCCAAGTCCGGAACCGTTACCGATGACGTAGTCGGAACGGTTAAGGATTTCAGGGCCGGCAAGGTAGAGTTTCGCAACGACGACCATGGAAATGTTCATGCGATCATGGGCAAGAAATCCTTCAGCGTTGAGCAACTTACCGAGAATGTCGAAGCCTTCATCGAACATATCAACAGCCTCAGGCCCACGTCGACCAAGGGGAATTACCTTCGGAAAGCGGTGATTTCAGCGACGATGAGCCCGGGAATCGCTCTTGATGTGGTCTAATCTTCAAAATATTCGGGTTTTTTCGTAACTTCTAGTGGGTTTTGGAATAGAGACCGTTGACTGAGGTCTGATCTTTCGTTAAAACCGGTCCTTTTCGTACCCATCCACAGGTAAATCCATGTCCAGGGAACTTAACGATATCATCACGAAAGACATCGAGACCCGTTTTGCGGGGCTGGATGGCTGTGTTGTATTCGATTATCAGGGTCTGTCTGCCGGAGACACGTTTGAGCTGCGCAGAAGATTACGGCAGGACGGGGTTCTGATGAATGTGGTGCAAAACCGCTTGAGCAAGCGTGTTTTTTCTGAGCGCGAGGACATCCCAGGTGAGTTCACGGATCTTTTCCGGGGGCCAACAGCCTTGCTGACAAGTGAGGAGGGGGCTCTCAGGGCGAGTAAGAGTATCGCCAATTGGCTCAAGGAAAATAAGGACTCAGTAGAGATCAAGGGCGGCCTCTTTGAGGGCAAGGTGCTCACCAAGGAGGAAGTCAATGCAATGGCCAAGATTCCCGACAAGGAGACGCTGCTCGCGCAGACGGTCGGGCTGTTCCTTTCTCCAGTCCAGTTTTTGCCTTCGGCAGCCAAGAGCCTGGTGTCTCACCTGGCCGGTTGCGCCAAGGCCCGTCACGAAGAACTTTCAGATTCTTAGATATTCATTTACGGCTCCTCATTCAGGAGCTTGATTCAGGAGGATTGCGAAATGGCAGACGAAGACGCCAAAACCGAAGAAGCCGAAGCCCCGGAGGCCCCAGCGGCTCCCGAAGAAGCTGAGGCTGCGACTGCTACAGCGGAAGAAGCTGTGGAAGACAAGTCCTACGGAGAAAAGGTCACCCAGATTGTCGACCTGTTTACCGGGTTGACCGTCATGGAGGTTCTTGAGCTCCAGGAGGCCCTTAAGGATAAAGGCATTGAGCCTGCTGCGGCTGCCGCTGTTGTTGCCGGTTCTGCCGGTGGCGGCGAGGCTGCTGCGGAAGAGAAGTCGACCTTCGATGTCATCCTCAAGAGTCCCGGCGCCAAGAAGATCCAGGTTATTAAGGAGGTCCGCGGGATCACCAGCCTGGGGCTGAAGGAAGCCAAGGCCCTTGTGGACGATGCGCCCCAGCCTGTGAAGGAAGGCGTAACGAAGGACGAAGCTGAGCAGTTGAAGGAACAGCTGGAAGCCGCCGGTGCGGAAGTCGAGCTGGCCTGAGGCTGTTGGATTTCTTCTATGCGGATCAGCCGGGTTTTTCCCGGCTGGGCCGATGACGATGTGACTATGAGCATAGTGCTCAACTGAGCGGGGAGCGGCGATTCTGGGTCCGTTCCCTGGCCTTCCTTCCCAGTCGGGAGCTAGAAGCGGCAAGTCGTTTGTTCCCGGAGACGTTTACGCTCTACGTCTTCGAGACGATTCTGCGCGCGATGTGCTACCTGGCTGATGTCGGTGGAGAGAGCGGATTATTCAAGCCTCTGGCATGAAAGATAGCCAAGGTGGTTTGCGGGTCGGTCGGATCCTTGTGGGTCTCCCCGGCGGCGGATCGTCTTTCTTTTATGTCGATGTGATTTAGGCCCCTTCCTGGGAGTTTTATTGGGATGACCTTATTACCTGCGAAGACCTTTGGCAGTAGGCGGGATGCAATTGACGTCCCTGACCTCATGGAGCTGCAAGTCAACGCTTACCGCAAGTTCCTGCAGGCAGGAAAGCACTACACCGACAGGGACAACTTCGGCCTCGAAGCGATCCTGCGAGAGATATTTCCGATTCCCAGCTACGATGGGAGCCTGTCGCTCGAGTATGTCGGCTACGAGCTTGGCAGGCCGCGTTACGAGGAATCCGAGTGCAGGGATCTTCGCCTGACCTTCGGGCTCCCTTTCAAGATTCGCCTTCGCCTCGAAAAGGAAGAACCCATCGAGGAAGAGGTCTACCTCGGCGAGATTCCAAAGATGATCGGTGGGGGAGAGTTTATCGTCAATGGCGCCGAGCGTGTCATTGTCAGTCAGCTCCATCGCTCGCCAGGCGTCGATTTCTCTGAAGAGATTCATGCTGGCGAGAAGCGTCTTCATTCCTGTCGGGTGATCCCCGAGCGCGGCAGTTGGATCGAGCTGAACGTCAGCAAGAAAGATGCCCTGACCGTCAGGATCGACCAGAGCGGCAAGTTTTCCTCGACCTGTCTGCTTCGCGCTATGGCCGAGGAGTATTCAACTGACCGCCAGATTCTGGAGCTCTTCTACAAGGTCAAGAAGATCAGGCTTGTTGGCGAGAAGTGGGTGGAGAAGGTCATCGGGAGCGTATGCGCTGAGGACATTGTAGAGGAATCAACCGGCACGGTTATCGTTAACGCCTGTGAAGAGATCACCGAGACGATCGCCGAATCTCTCCTCAACGATAAGGAGAAGCGTGAGGTCGGTGGCAAGCCCCGCTCCATCAGCATCATCGCCGATGTTCAGGACCCGCTGATTCTCAACAGTCTTCGCGATGATCTCGCCAAGAACCATGAGGACGCCCTGATCCGTATCTATCAGCGCCTGCGTCCAGGCAACCCGGCCCAGTTGACCAAGGCCAAGGAGCTCTTCCACGACAAGTTCTTCAACTCCCAGAAGTATCGCCTGGGCCGCGTTGGACGTTTTCGGATCAACAGGAAGTTCAAACAGAAGGTTCCCGAGACCGAGATGACCCTCAAGCAGGAGGACCTCATCAACTCGATCCAGTACATCCTCACCCTGAGGTCCGGAGGCGGGCTGATCGATGATATCGATCACCTCGGCAACCGTCGTGTGCGGACCATCGGCGAACTTGCCGGCGAAGAGTTCAGGAAGGGATTCCTGAAGCTCAAGCGCACCGTCCAGGAGCGCATGAGCATGATGGAGACAGACGCTCTGACGCCCCGCAGCCTGATCAATTCAAAGACGATCTCCAGCGCGATCGATTTCTTCTTCGGCCGCGGTGAACTTTCGCAGGTAGTTGACCAGACCAACCCTCTCTCCCAGCTCACCCACGAGAGACGTCTCAGTGCTCTGGGGCCCGGGGGGCTGAACCGGAAGCGCGCCGGCTTCGAGGTGAGGGACGTTCACATCTCTCACTACGGAAGAATTTGTCCGATCGAGACGCCTGAGGGAACCAACATCGGGTTGATCTCTTCCCTGAGCGTCTACTCGAAAATGGATGAGTACGGTTTCCTGACGACGCCCTACCTCAAGGTCAGCAAGGGGAAGGTGTCGGATAAGAGCGCCGTCTATCTTCGCGCGGACCAGGAGGAGGACCGCTGGCTGGCTCCCGCCGACGCCGAGGTCGACTCCTCCGGCAAGCTTGTAGGAGATATGGCCCTGGCCCGCCGTAACGGTGAATTCAAACTCATCAGCGTCAACGATGTAGAGTTTATCGATGTTTCTCCCCGGCAGATGGTGGGGGTTTCGGCATCGCTGATTCCCTTCCTTGAGAATGACGATGCCAACCGTGCGCTCATGGGTTCGAACATGATGCGCCAGGCTGTTCCCCTGCTGAAGGTCCAGGCTCCCCTGGTGGGGACCGGGATGGAGAGCGAGGTGGCCAGGTTCTCCGGCATGGTCGTCCGGGCTCCGAAGACAGGTACCGTCAAGCAGGTCGATGCCACGCAGATCACTATCGGAGACTCTGATCCTGTTCAGCTGAGAAAATTCCAGGGACTCAATGAGAGAACCTGTCTCAACCAACGTCCCGTAGTCCATGTCGGCGACAAGGTCAAGGCAGGCGATGTCATCGCCGACGGCGCGGCGACCCAGGAGGGTGAGCTCGCCCTTGGCGCCAACGTGCTGGTCGGTTTCATGACCTGGGACGGCTACAACTTTGAGGATGCGGTTCTCATCAGCGAGAAGCTGGTCACGGATGACGTCTACACTTCGATTCACCTTGACGAGTTCGAGATTGAGATCCGTGAGACCAAGCTTGGTCGCGAGGAGTTTACCCGGGAGATCCCGAATGTTTCCGAACGGGCCCTCAGGAATCTCGACGAGGATGGCATTGTGCGGATTGGAACGCATGTCAGGCAGGGCGATATCCTGGTCGGCAAGGTTGTCCCAAAATCCAAGAGTGAGCTTTCGCCCGAGGAGAAGCTCCTTCACGCGATCTTCGGTCGTGCCGGTGAGGATGTGAAAAACGATTCGCTCGAGGTCACCTCGGGTGTAGAGGGCGTGGTGATCGGCGCCAAGCGTTTCCAACGCAAGTCCCTGACAAGCGATGAGAATCGCAAGCAGGACAGGGATGACGCGAAGGCTGCCGAGGCGGAGGCCAGGGAGCTTCTGATCGCGGAGGTGAGCAGTTGCCTGGAAGCGCTGCATGAGATTCTCGGAAAGAAGCCGGTTGGCGATGACAGGAAGATCCTGAACGCCGAGGACCTGGTGGATCTCGACAGCGTTGCTTCCGTCAAGATGATTCTAAGGCTTGAGAACTTCACCAAGGGTAGGACTCCTGAGAAAATCAACGCTCTCAAGGAATGTCTCCAGGAGCATTTTGCCCGCATGGAGGTGATCGAGGACCGCAAGAGTCGCCTGGTGAATAAGTTCACCAGGGGAGATGAGCTGTCCCCGGGTGTTCTCGAGATGGTGAAGATCTTCGTTGCAACCAAGAGGAACATGTCGGTTGGCGACAAGGTTGCCGGGCGGCATGGAAACAAGGGTGTGATTGCCAAGATCCTTCCCGAGGAGGATATGCCCTACCTCGAGGATGGAACCACTGTCAGCATGCTGCTGAACCCGCTGGGCGTCCCCTCTCGTATGAACCTGGGCCAGATTCTTGAGACCCACCTCGGTCTTGCGGCCAGCAAGTTGGGCTTCAGGGCGAAGACTCCGGTCTTCGATGGATGCACCGAGGAGGAGATCAAGCAGAACCTCAAGGAGGCCGGGTATTCGGAGACTGGCAAGCTGACCCTCTATGATGGCCGTACGGGTGAGCCGCTTGAGCAGCAGGTTACGGTTGGTTACCTCTACATGCTGAAGCTGCACCACCTCGTGGATGATAAGATCCACGCGCGTGCCACCGGGCCCTACTCGCTTATCACCCAGCAGCCGCTGGGTGGAAAGGCGAGGTTCGGCGGTCAGCGTTTCGGCGAGATGGAGGTCTGGGCGCTCGAGGCCTATGGCGCGGCCAACATTCTCCAGGAGCTTCTGACGGTGAAATCTGACGATGTGGATGGCCGGGCGAAGATCTATGAATCCATGGTCAAGGGTGAGAACACCCTCGAGCCGGGAACGCCTGTGTCTTTCAATGTATTAACCCATGAGATCAAGGGGCTGGGGTTCTGCCTGGAGCTTCACAAGAGACGGGACGGAGCTCCCTCACCCGCGGCCATGCCGAATGAGAACTAGGCAGGTAGCCGTCCGGGCGCGTATCGTTTACAGAGACAAGAAAACCTTTAACGAATAAAAACAGGAGATCTTCGAAAGTGGATTCAATCTACGAGAAGGTTAATGACTACGGCTCGGTATCTATCCGACTCGCTTCACCCAACGACATCCTGTCCTGGTCCTATGGTGAGGTGAAGAAGCCCGAAACGATCAACTATCGCACCTATCGTCCCGAGAAGGACGGTCTGTTCTGCGAGAGGATTTTCGGGCCGGAGCGTGACTGGGAGTGCTTCTGCGGGAAGTACAAAGGGATCAAGCATCGCGGCATTATCTGCGACCGTTGTGGAATCAAGATCACTCACTCCAGGGTCCGCCGCGAGAGGATGGGGCATATCAATCTTGCCGCTCCCTGTGTGCATATCTGGTTCTTCAAGGCCACTCCTTCGCGCCTTGGAAATCTCCTGGCTATGAAGACAGCCTCGATGGAGAGGATCATCTACTACCAGGATTACGTTGTTATCGATCCGGGAGATGCTCAGCTCAAGCGCAACCAGCTTCTCACCGAAGAGGAGTATACCTATTGCCGAGAGAAGTACGGAGACTCCTTCGAGGCCGATACCGGCGCCGAGGCCGTGCGAAAGCTCGTTCTCGCCATCGATCTCGAGAAGCTCACTGAGGAGCTCAAGGCCGAACTGAGAACCACCAAGAGCAAGCAAAAGACGAAGGATCTCATCAAGCGGCTCAAGATCGTCAAGTCCATCCTCGATTCCGGCAACAAGGCGGAGTGGATGGTGCTGGATGTCGTGCCTGTCATTCCGCCTGATCTGCGTCCCCTGGTCCTGCTGGAGAGCGGCAACTTCGCGACCTCTGATCTGAACGACCTCTACAGGCGCCTGATCAACAGGAATAACCGCCTCAAGAAGCTTCTCGATCTGAACGCGCCTGATGTAATTATTCGTAACGAGAAGCGCATGCTGCAGCATTCCGTCGACGCCCTCTTCGATAACAATCGGTGTCGGCGTCCGGTACTGGGTTCGAACAACAGGCCCCTGAAGTCGCTTACCGACATGATCAAGGGTAAGCAGGGTCGCTTCCGCGAGAACCTGCTCGGCAAGCGGGTTGATTATTCGGCGCGGTCGGTTATCGCTGTCGGCCCCGAG
>Ga0206679_10003334_pt1 | contig 12398 bp, 6 predicted proteins | sample M110012015metaG_FD_155464 | JGI IMG/M metagenome (GOLD analysis project Ga0206679, IMG submission 155464) | Ammonia-oxidizing marine archaeal communities from Monterey Bay, California, United States - M1 100m 12015 | ecosystem: Environmental > Aquatic > Marine > Intertidal zone | place: USA... | reverse complement strand
GTCTATCTCCATAGAAAATGGAACAATGTTATACAACAATGAGAATAATCCTAATACAACAAGCACATCATGGAACATAGCTACTAATGCTCCTAATCCGAACTGCCATTTTTTAAATCTAAAAGCTATGTACATGAAAATAATAAGCAACGATATTACTATGGCTAAAATAGAGCCGAATACTAATTCACTAGATATCTGACTATCTACACTTCTTTGAGTTTTAATTAAGAAAGAAGCACATTTATCTTCATCGCATTTACTTTCCCAAGCATCAATATCATCAATAGGACCATTATTAAAATAGCCAAGATCATAAAATGCTTTTTTAATTACACTGTCTACTTTATAAATAGCATTTTCACCAGTATAATCATACAAATATTTTGTAGTAATCTCTAAAGTATATGCGTTATCAACCGTTTTGACTTCAGGAACAATTTTTACGCTATCAGCATCAAAAGTCTTTGATCTTTCTGCAATGGCTTTTCTTATCTCCTCCTTGTTAGGTGCTTCAGAAAATTCAACCCTGTAAGTCCTTCCTCCCGTAAATTCAACTCCTCCATCTAATCCTCTCATGAAAAGAGAAGACACACCAGCTATAACAACTAATGTAGAAAAAGCATAAAATAATTTTCTTTTGTTTAAGAATTGTATTGTATTATTTGTAAAAAGCTTTTCAGTCATGTTGTTAGAAAAAGACACATTCCATTTCTTATCAAGCATATGAGAGAAAATCAATCTAGTAATAAAAATTGCACTGAATAAAGAAGTAAAAACACCTATTATTAAAGTAGTAGCAAACCCTTGAATTGGACCAGAACCAAAATAAGCAAGTACAATTGCTGTTAATAAAGATGTGATATTTGCATCTACAATTGCGGAATAAGCATGCTTATATCCATCTTGTACAGCTAATTTTATTCCTTTTCCTTTTCTTAACTCTTCTTTTATTCTTTCATAAATAAGCACATTTGCATCTACAGACATACCTATTGTTAATACTAAACCAGCAATTCCAGGTAAGGTTAATGCAGCACCTAAAGAAGCAAGCGTTCCTATTATAAAGAAAATATTGGCAATCAAAGCTACATTGGCTACCAAACCAGCTCGGTTATAATAAAAGATCATATAAATAAGAACCAATATGAAAGCAAATACAAATGACCATAGACCCGACTGAATATTCTCTTCTCCTAAAGAGGGACCTACAACAGCCTCATCAACAATAATTGCTGGTGCTGGCAAAGAACCTGCTTTTAGTATGTTCGCTAGATCCTGAGCTTCCTCAATGGTTTCAAATCCACCACTGATCTCTGTATTTCCTCCACCAATTTTTGATCTTATATAAGGTGCTGAATAAATAAGGTCATCCATTACAATGGAAATCATCTTACCTACTTTTTCACCTGTCCAATTCTCCCAATCATCTGCAGCATCAGGCTTAAACCTCAACATAACAGAAGGATTACTTTTATCATCATAGCTCTGAGAAGCATTTTCAATATCCTCTCCATCTAATCTTGGTTTTCCTTTTGTATCCACAGGAATTTCAATAGCCAATAAAGCAAAACCATTTATTTTTTTACCTTTCCAGTCATAATCATCCTTCTTATTCATCCATAAGAATTTAACATCCTGAAAATTAAATGTCTTTTCTGCTAATTCTGAGTTCAAAATAGAATCAACCATTTTCATCTCAGACTCTTTTTCAACCAATCCTATATATGGACTATCTGAACCATCATGCATCAAAGCAAATTTTTGATTAAATATCTTACCACTTAGTCCATTACTCTCTCCATAAATCTTTTTATCCAAACCTTGAAAAAGAGCCATCCATTCTTTATTATGATAGCAATCCCAGAATTCTAAGCTTGCAGTTGATTGCAACAATTTTCTTACCCTGTTTTTATCTTTTGCTCCAGGCAATTCAATTTGTAACCTTCCAGAAATTGGATGACGTTGAATATTTGGTTGACTAACTCCAAATTTATTGATCCTTGACTCAATAATTCTTTGTGTCTTATCAACAGCTTCAATGCTTAATTCTTTTAGTTTTTCTTTTACCTGTTCTGGGTTGTTCTTTTTAAAAAGCGTGTTATTCTCCCTCCAGAAAAATCTATATAAGGACTTAGAACCAGTGTTTTGTTGTTCTGAAACAACTCTTGAGTTAAACAATTCTAAAAAATCCGCGCTACCTTCTTGTTTCTTTAGGTCTTTTTTAGCTTTATCTAAAGCTGTCCTAAATAATGTATCAGCAGGATTACCAGCTAAATTATCTACTAGCTTTGGTATATCCACTTCCAAAGTAACACTCATGCCACCTTGTAGGTCAAGCCCTAACCCTAATTGTTGATTTTTGCATTTCTGATAAGTAATTCCTAATAATGGATAAGTTGGGTCATCAGAATGATCTTGTAAGTAATTCTGCTCATTTTCTGAAATCACTTTTTGTTTTACAATTTCTGATATTCCCCCATCAATAAAAACCCTTGTGCCTTTGTATTTAATAGAATCCTTGTATTGATTTTGATAATATAGAACAACAGCATCTCTTGTAACTGGATCTTGATCACCATTATCAACAAATAATGAATATTTATTTCCTCCTACAGAAATAGCATCCTGATTTAACTGATGCTGACCAGAATGAACTTGTTGCTTATAATAAGCAATCACAACTTCTTTAACTGCTAAATTTGGTTGACCATCTTCATTAAACAAAGACAATGTAGAATCAATTCCATCTAAGCTTAATGAGCTATTTCCTATACCAATGATAGAATCATATTTTGCATTAACTTCTTTTTCAGAAAGAATGTCTGCTTGATTAATATATGATTGATATTGTTCTATTCCATGATCCTCAGCATCACTAATGAATTTGTTAATTGTTTGGTCTGAATTGGCTTTTCCATATGCTAAAGCATCATTTTCAACTCCCATGGTTACCCATGAAAAAGACAACTGGTATAAACAAGCTAATGTAAGTAGGATTGTAAAAACCCAAATCGCGCTTCTATTTCGCATTTATATAGTTTTTATTAAAATTTAGGGCTGCAAATATAGAATTTCATCTCTTAATAAACAACATTAATTTAACATCATGTAAATTAGACATTTATATTACTACTGTTTAGACAACTTATAAATTATATATTACGTCTTTATTGAAGTTCATCAGTTAATTTATTATTAATGAAAAGTCTATACTTATTTATACTGTTTTTAGCTTTTAGCTCCATAATTGAAGCTCAGAATATTTTCTTTAAAAGAGTTGATAGTATAGCAGTTGAAATACAAGGAAGCCCCCTTAAATCTCCTTGGGCAGGAGGAATCAATTCTGCTCAATTTTCTACAATAGACCTCGATCATGATGGAAATGAAGATCTATTTATTTTTGATAGAACGGGAAATAAAATTCTCACCTATATAAACAATGGAAATGAATATGAATATCAACCAGAATTCGAAAATATTTTTCCAGATTTAGAATATTGGACACTTTTAAGAGACTATGACCTGGATGGCAAAAAAGATATTTTTTCTTATGTTTCTGGAGGTATAGGTGTTTGGAAAAACAAAAGCAGTTCCGGTACTAATACTTTTGACAAAGTAACCTCTCCTTATGTTTACTCATCTCAATTTGGGAACATGTCAAATCTTTATGTTAGTAAAGTTGATATTCCCGACATCAATGACATTGATGATGATGGAGATCTAGACGTATTAACTTTTGGAGTCATTGGATCGAGACTTGAATATCATCAGAACTTTTCAGTAGAAAAAGGATATGGATGGGACAGCCTAGATTTTGAAATGAAAAATGCATGCTGGGGTCATTTTATAGAAACAGGATTTAATACCAATACATGTATTCTATTTGACACTTGCTCTTCAAATGTAGCTAACCCACATAGCTCTACCCACCCAAAACATTCAGGCTCAACTGTACTTTCTCTCGACCTTAATAACGATAATGTGAAAGATATTATACTAGGTGATGTTTCATTTAGCAATCTTGTAGCTTTAGAAAATGACAATACAGGAATTAACATGAACACCTCTTTTGTAAGTCAGGACACAATATTCCCTTCTAATACTGTCCCTGTTGATCTGTTTTTATTTCCTGGGGCCTTTTATGAAGACATCAATCTCGATGGTGTAAAAGACCTCATTGTAAGCCCTAATACAGACAATGAAACTGAAAACAAAGAAAGTGTATGGTACTATCAGAATTTTGGAACCGACAATAATCCTTCTTTTAATTTAATTTCAAAAAATGAATTTCAATCAGAAATGATAGAAACTGGTAAATCTGCTTTCCCTGTGTTATTTGACTACAACAATGATGGACTACAAGATTTATTTGTTGCTAATTTTGGGAGATTTGATCTTTCTGTAAATGACCATTATATAAGTTCAATCATGCTTTTTGAAAACATTGGTTCTTCGTCAGAACCTTCTTTTATTTTAATTACTGATGATTTTCATAACATAAGTTCATTAAATATTGAAAAAGGGCTATATCCATGTTTTGGTGATTTAGATAATGACAATGATATAGATATGATAATAGGAGATCATGCAGGGTATCTTCATTATTTCATGAATACATCTTCAGACCCTGGAATTATGAATTTTATTCTATTAAATCCACAAATAGAAAATCATGATGGAGATGTAATTGACGTTGGCTATGCTGCTAAACCTTCACTAATAGATCTTGACAATGACAATGATCTTGATCTTGTTATAGGTGAAGAAAATGGAAATTTAAATTATTATGAGAACATCGGAACTTCCTCTAATTTTTCTTTTAGGTTTCAATCTGATAATTTCGGGAATGTTGATGTTAGTGAATGGTGGACAAATATTGGCAATAGTATTCCTCATTTTTTTAGGGATCAGCAAAATGAGCTTCATTTATTTGTAGGTTCAGAACAAGGAGCTATTTTCCATTACGGAGATATTGAAAATAATTTAACTGGAAATTTCAATAATATAGACACTTTAGTCAGTAATATAAATATCGGCCCAAATGCTGCTCCAACTATTGGCTATTTAAACAATGATACGCTTCCTGATTTAATCCTTGGGAACGAAAGAGGTGGAGTTACATTATTTTATGGAACTAACGACACCTTAACTAGCTTACAACCAATAACTACTCATCAAAAAATAAATATTTATCCAAACCCTTCAATAGATGTTATTACAATTGACATAGATTCAAATTTTGAATTTAAAATCTATGACACATTTGGAAGACTCGTTAAATTTGGTGCTAACCAAAAGAATATTAAAATTCAGGACTTAAGTAATGGCTTATATATTTTGAAAATTGAAACAAATTTCACTAACTTCAATTATCAAATTATAAAAACAAGTAATGCTCCATAATTCTCTATTTTTCTTATCTATTTTATTTACTATCACATCTTGCTCTAAACAACCTGGACCAGGTGGAAAAGCAAATATTAACGTTCATGTAATTAATGGAAACACGAACGTCCCTGAATCTTCTGTATATGTTAATTATGGTGGCAACTCATTTCCTGGAGAATCTGCCACAGGTGATGCTTCAATAATTGCGGATCAAAAAGGATTGGCTGTTTTTGAAGATTTAAAAAGAGGTGATTATTATTTTTTTGTAAATCATGTTATTGACGATACTATTCATTCAGGTGGAGCACATGCTGTAATTGAAAGCAGGAAAGGTGAACAACATTTTGTCATTGATCTAAGTGAAGAAGATCCTTTTTAATATATTTTTATTTCCATAAATCAAAACATAGTATTATTTGATGGCAATTGTGTTTTCTGCAACAAATGGGCTATCTATATACTAACAAAAGACCGTTCAAATTCTATTTACGTTTGCTCATCAATATCTAAAAAAGGACAAGAAATTTACAATAGTCATAACATCAAAACAGACCCTAACAAAAGCATTATTCTGATCTCTCAAAATAATAACTACAGTCATTCAACCGCAGTCATTAAAATTGCCATACTAATGAAAGGCATTCACCAATTATTAATCTTCGGTTACTTATTACCAAGACCTTTAAGGGATTACGTTTACAATCTTATTGCTAATAGAAGATCTAGATTATTGAATGAAGAATGCGATATTAATAGCTACCAAAATCACCCAAGATTTTTGCAATAAAAAAGCCCTCCAAGGAGAGCTTTTAAAATATTAATTAGATTATAACCACCTACACAGCTAAACCTTTTAATGCTTCATTCATATTTCTTACAGCATCAGCACTTTTAGCAAACAACTCTTTTTCTGTATCATTTAGTTTTACATCTACTATCTCTTCCCATCCGTTTTTCCCAATAATCACTGGAACTCCAATGCAAATATCAGACTGACCATATTCGCCTTCTAAATAAACTGAACATGGAATCATTCTTTTTTGATCATTCAAAATGCTATCAACTAAATAAGAAACAGCAGCACCAGGTGCATACCAAGCAGAAGTACCCAACATTCCTGTTAAAGTTTTTCCTCCTACCATTGTAGCTGCTGCTACATCTACTAATTCATTTTCAGATAAATGTTGAGCAACTGGCGTCCCATTATATGAAGCTAACCTAGTTAAAGGAATCATAGTAGTATCACCATGCCCTCCAATTACCATTCCTTGAATATCATTTCCTGGTTTATTTAATGCTAGAGAAAGGTAAGTTTTAAATCTTGCGCTATCCAATGCTCCTCCCATTCCAATAATACGATTTTTAGGCAATCCACTTTCCTGTAATGCAAGATAAGTCATTGTATCCATTGGATTTGAAACAATAACAATTACAGCTTCTGGAGAATGCTTCAATACATTTTCAGTAACCGATTTAACAATTCCTGCATTAACACCTATCAATTCTTCTCTTGTCATTCCTGGTTTTCTGGGAACGCCACTGGTAATAACCACCACATCACTTCCTGCAGTTTTAGAATAATCATTCGTACTACCTGTTACTTTAGTATTAAAGCCAAGTAAAGTAGCCGTTTGAGTCATATCCAATGCTTTTCCTTCAGCATAATTTTCTCTTATATCTAAAAGAACAACCTCACTCGCAATTCTTTTACATGCAATAGCATCTGCACAGGTTGCACCTACATTTCCTGCACCTACAATAGTAACTTTCATAAGCTTAATTTTGTGTTTTAAATTTTCCACGAAAATAAAAATTCGTGAACTAGTTTCCTATTATTGACAATTTTTTTATAGCTAATACTATATTAGTATAAATTTAAACAAGAAAATAAGAGGGGAAATCTATTTTTTTAAAAAAAATAAAATAGTTGGCAACTCTATTTTTTCTATTCGTCTAATCATTAATAAAATGAAACTTTCTCAAAGAGAGCTGGCCATAATAGTTGAAAAATGCAAAAAACAAGACCGTTTAAGCCAGCGGAAAGTATATGAATTATTTTATAGTAAAATGATGGGAATTTGTTTACGATATGCAAAAAATGAAGATGAGGCTAAAGATATCCTTCAGGATGGCTTTATTAAAGTTTTTGAAAAAATAGACAAATATGGCTTTGAAGGGTCTTTTGAAGGTTGGCTAAGAAGAATAATTGTTAATACTGCAATAGATACATACAGAAGAAATAAGCGTGAATATTCATTAAATGAAGCAATGGTTAAAGACGAGAATACATCATTTGATTTTGACGAACCAATTAGCTTATACGAGTCATTATCAATTAAAGATGTAATCAATGCTATGCAATTACTATCACCAGCTTATAGAACTGTATTTAACCTTTATATTATGGAGGGGATGACACATAAAGAAATTGCCAATGAATTAAGTATTAGCGAAGGAACTTCTAAGTCCAATTTAGCTAAAGCCAAGCTAAACATTAGGAAAATATTAAATAAAAAATTAAAGGGAATCCATGAATAAGCTAGATCCATTTGAAAAGCTTCTAAATGCTAAACTTCAAGAAAATGAGGTAGAGCTAACTTATGATTCATGGGATGCCATAGAGAATCAGCTACCTCCTGCCCCAAAATCAAACTTTTATTATTGGCTAGGAGCAGCAATCATTATTGGATCCATTACGACATCAATTGTTTTATTTAATAATAATTCTGAGAAGACTAAAGGAAATAATTTTGAAAACAACCAATCTGAGGAGATAAGTAAAAATGAAAAGAAAACTGATGATCATGATGATAAATCTAACAATTCAATAATCAACCTGAATAACGAAGCCAATAACAAAGCACCTAATATTAATGAATCAAAGTCAACAGACAAGTTAATTTATAACATTGATAATTCTGACGAAAACAAAAACACCAGCATAAACCATAATACAAATGATGATAATAATTCTGATGTAAATGACAATAAAGATAATGCGCAAACTTATGGACCTTGGGAGTTTCAAGAAGACACAAAAGAAAATATTGAAAAAATAAGTCTTACTGCTGAATTCACTTGTAGCAACAATAGTATATGTATTGATGATGTTATACAATTTAATGCTATCATTCAGCCCAACGTTAACTATCACTGGGATTTCGATGATGGAAACAATAGTGATTTACCAAATTTAGAATATCAATATAATGAACCTGGTATTTATTTTGTATTACTAACTGTTACCTCTGATTCTGACCCAAACAACTCTATTAAATCTTCAGAATATCAAATTATTGTCAACGAAAAACCTACTACAGAAATTGAAATAACTTATATCGAAGAAAACGGAATACCTTTCAATCAATTCACACAAATTATTAATAATGACATTCAATCTAATATTTGGGATTTTGGAGATGGGACAAAGTCTACAGACAATAATCCAATTCATAGATACTTACATAAAGGCAATTACTTAGTAACATTAATTTTAACCGACTTAAATGATTGCTCAAACACAATTTCAAGATCTATTGATATTGACCAAGTATTCAATTTAATGGCTCCTAATTCTTTTACACCTAATGGGGATGGTATTAATGACTATTTTATTCCTGAATCTTTAAAGATCATGGATGTTGAATTCACAATGACCATATACAACAAATTAGGAAAAAGAGTATACCAATCAAAAAATATTGATCAACCTTGGGATGGAATTAACCAAAACACTGGACAAAAATGTCAGGAAGGAAATTATATGTGGGTGGTTCAATTAGTCAATAAAAATGGTGAAACAGAACAATATAAAGGAGCAATATTATTGCTAAATTAAATTTCAATTATTGCTTTGATTATATGCTTAAAATTTTATATTTTTATTATAGGATGAAATTAAAATTCATATAACCTGTTTTTATTATTATTAATTACTAATGTTATTTACCCCTATATTGACCATGAATTCTTCATTCTATGTACCCTCATTAATTTCTTTATATTACTTATTCATTTATAACAAAAAATACAAAATGAAATAACAAATCAGATTACTCAAGTTTATTACTATTTAAGTTTATTATTAATTAATTATTAAAATCAATGAAAATTCATTTATGTTTTTTTCTATTGTTCTCTATTTTATTTACATCAACAGGTTTCTCACAAAAAGCCTCCTATCGGATCATCAATAGAAACAAAACAACTAATATCTCAGAATACAAGGACGCATTAGATAATGCGAATTTTAATAGAATTCGCTATAAATCTAAAAGAAGGCAAATAACTTTTTTAAATGGTCCTACAATTGAATTACTATCTGCTCAGGAACTTATTTCAAAGGGAGTTTTAATTGATCTATCAGAAGCAATTAATGATGGGAATTATATAGATGATTCTAACACATGGAAGTTAGCTCCAAATGGACATATAATTCACACTATCTCAATGAACAATAAAATTAATTATAAAAAATGAAGAAATTTTACACTCTTCTCTTATCATTATTCCTTATTAATTCAGGAATATCTCAAGTTTCAAATGATATTTGTAATGGAGCAATTAATTTAGGAACACTTCCAGCACCTCCACCTTGTGTAGGCTCATTTGGCGGTGGTTCAGCTTCAACTTTTACCTACAATGGAACAACTGTTAACGCTGTTGCAGAAAATCCATACTCTTCATTAGCATGCATGGACGCACCAGCTGCAGATGTTTGGGTTTCATTTGTAGCAACTGGAAATGAATTGGAAATAGATTTTTCCTCTGGATTAGGAGATGCTAACATTGGTATATACTCAGGTGGTTGTAATAGCCTAACAGGTCTATTCTGTGAAGCTAGTAATAATGGTAATATCTCAACAACGTTAACCCCTTTTATTCCAGGAGAAACTTACTATATGCAAATTAGCGGTCAAGATCCTTCAGATTTTGACAACTTCACATTAGAATTAACTTCAATCAACAATTGTAATCTATGCTTATTAGCTGCCGGGATAACTGCTAATCCAACCCCAATTAATGGGTTTTATCTTCCTGGAACAACCGTTGAATTCTGTATGGAAGTTACAGAATTTGAACAAATAGGACTTAACTGGTTATCGGGAGTTGTACCTAACTTAGGTCCTATGTGGGATGCAAGTACTTTAACAGGAGTTTCTTCTCCTAATGCAGGAAACCCATATGAATGGGTTTGGGACAATGGCCCTTTTGGACTTGGCTGGTATGTTGATTATGATCCGCCAGGTGGAGGACCAGGTGGAGGACCTGACGGAGATTACACAAATAATTATGGTGATCCTGCAATTGATGGTTCAGGAAGTTGGACATTCTGTTTTGAAGTTACAGCATCATCAACTTGTACGGCTGGTGGTGATTTAGGTTTAATAGTTCAAACGTATTCAGATTTTGAAACAGGTGGATATGGTACTCCTGGATGTGTTGGCGATCCAGATGTGCCCTTTACTGCATACATGTTATGTTGTGATGTACCTATTACATCTTTTATCCCTGTTTCTTGCTATGGTTATTCAGATGGTAGTGCTACAGCGCAAGGACAAGGAGGTGTAGCTCCTTATGACTATACTTGGCTGGACCCTTCAGGATCAACCATATATACAGATAACAACAATAGTGGCATTAGTTCTTTATCTGGACTAGCTGCTGGAATTTACACTGTAAAAGTAGTTGACGACAATGGATGTGAGCAATTAATTGATATAACCATTACAGAACCTCCTATTTTTACAGTTACTGCATCTTCAACTGCTAGTTTATGTGACGGAACACCTTGTTCTGGAACTTTATCTAGTAATAATACTGGTGGATCTGGAAACATTTCTTATTCATGGAACGGAGGAGTTGGATCTGGTCAAAATCAAACCAATATATGTGCTGGTTCCTATACAGTGTCAGCAACTGATGCCAATGGATGTATTGCAACAGATGTTACTACAGTTAATGCACCACCTCCAATTGTTATTACAGCAAGTGGCACAGATGAAATCTGTGATGGAGCATGTGACGGAGCGCTTACATCCTCAGCAACTGGAGGAACTAGCCCTTATTCTTATTCATGGGATAATGGATTAGGGTCAGGTCAAAATCAAAATGGTATTTGTGATGGAACATACACAGTTACTGTAACAGATGACAATGGATGTATTGAAACCTCTCAAGTAACTATCAATCCTGGTGTTGTAATAACTGCTATTATTCCTCCAGTTGCAGCTCAATGTTTAACTGGAAATAGTTTTTCTTTTGACGGAAGTGCATCTACTATTTCTTCTGGCTCTATTACTTCTTATTCATGGGGTTTTGGTGATGGACAAACTGGATCAGGAGCTAACCCTTCCCATTCTTATTCTACTAATGGAAGCTATACCGTTACTTTAACTGTTAGTGATGGCAATTGTACTGACGTCACCACTTTAGGTATCACTGTATGGGAAATGCCTATTCCAACTATTTCTGGGACTGACGAAACTTGCCCAGGTGAATGTGATGGAACAATCGACCTTTCTGTTGCTGGTTCTGGCGGTTATTCTTATAGCTGGAATAATGGAGCAGGAAATAATCAAGATCCTACTGGATTATGCCCTAATACCTATAATGTATTAATTACTGATATTAATGGCTGTCAAGCAACTGCTTCTTATACTATTAGTACTACACCTGCATTGGTGTTAAATATTTCTGGCACTGATGTGCTTTGTAATGGAGATATCAATGGAACTTCAACTGTTAGTGTATCTGGTGGTACGCCAACTTATAGCTATAGTTGGGATCCTTCTAATGGTTCTACTCAACCAGGTGGAGGACAAGGTACTTCTTCTGTCACAGGTTTAACTGGCGGTGTAACTTATACAGTTACAGTTACTGATGATAATAACTGTACAGCAACTGAATCTTATACTGTAAATGAACCACCTGCTTTAGTTGGTTCTTTAGATGCTACCACTGATGTACTTTGTAATGGTGGATCAGATGGTACCGCTACTGTATCT
>Ga0206679_10003332_pt1 | contig 12401 bp, 10 predicted proteins | sample M110012015metaG_FD_155464 | JGI IMG/M metagenome (GOLD analysis project Ga0206679, IMG submission 155464) | Ammonia-oxidizing marine archaeal communities from Monterey Bay, California, United States - M1 100m 12015 | ecosystem: Environmental > Aquatic > Marine > Intertidal zone | place: USA... | reverse complement strand
GAAATCTCAGTTGGTGTATAGTTAAGTTATGAAAAAACTAACAATACTAATGGCAATGCTTATGGCTACCAGTGCTTATGCGCAGAAGGTAAGTTTTGATTGCGAAGGAAAAAGAGCGGATTATAAAGACCCAGACCATAGGCAACATGAGTTTTACGAAAGAAAAATAGAATTAGACCTAGATTTAGATGAAAGAGTAGGTTCACATTGTTTAACAGGTAGCTGGGGAAATTGCTATACAACTTATTTGGAAGTTACTCCAAAAGAAGTAAGGGCAAGGGAAGCAAAAGATAATATTCTTACAGGCTCAAAGAGAGGAAAACTCGCTATTTGGATTAATAGGAAAACACTACGCGTTGATTTTTATGGTTGGGTAGGGACTTGTAAAATCGTTGAAAGATTAAAGAAATTCTAAACTTCCCTAACCTCTAGCCTTCAAAACCCTGCCAAGCATGGAAGAGGTCTCATTTGGTGTATAGTAAATCTGTGAGAAGAACCTTGACCCTACCCTGCTCTTAACTACAAAGTTTATAGTAAGATATAAACATGAATCTATTAAATACAAATCATAAATTAATACTAGCTCCTTTGCTGCTAATTCTTTTTTCTAATTTTCTTCATCTTTCTTCGTTTTTATCGGTTACTCCTTATTATTATTATTTTCTTCCCGAACCGAATTTTTGGGGTGTGTGGATAAATGTTCCTATATTTTTAGAGTTTTTAGTCCCTATTTTAGGAGTAGGAATACTTTTTTTAGCGAGCAGTAACAAGTTTAGAAAAATTGAATTTGCTCTAATTCCTATCTTGATTTTTTATGCTTACATTTTTCCTTGGTGGATATTTCAATACCCAGGAGACATACTTCATTGGCTTCCTAATTTTGTCTGTTTTGGTTTACTTTTCTACGGAACCTATCTCTTAATAACAAGTGAACAAGGGCGAGATGGGGAAATTACTAAAGAAAAAAAAGAATATAAACCTTCAGATGAAATAAGTGATAAAGAATTTATTCCAACTCTACTTCTATGTTTATTTGTTGGAATGTTAGGAGTACATCGGTTTTATGTAGGGAAAATAGGAACAGGTGTGGCAATGATATTCACTTTAGGTGGGTTAGGAATTTGGGTTTTAGTGGATTTTATTTTGATATGTATTGGCTCATTTAGAGACACAGATGGACGAATCATCAAATACCAAAGAGCTGTAATAGCACCCTCTAGTTCAGAGACAGGTATTGCGGAGGAGCTTGAGAAGTTTTCTGTGCTTAAAGATAAAGGAATTATTTCGGAAGAAGAGTTCAATAAAAAGAAAGAAGAACTGCTTGAATAATTAAAAATTTAGAGACTAAACTCCTTAATCTCACAGTCTTCAAAACCTTGCCAAATTTGGAGGAAATCTCAGTTGGTGTATAGTTAAGTTATGAAAAAACTAACAATACTAATGGCAATGCTTATGGCTACCAGTGCTTGGGCTGAAGAAGATGTTTATTCATTTGATTTATTCGCTAAAACCTATGGCAGCATAAATAGAGATTGAATCTCTCAATACTAAAGTACCTTCCAAACTATGTCGCAGTTTAAACATGTAAGAGTAGTTTTTAGTTTTTCAACTAATGTATCATAATTTGAGAGTTTAGGTTCAGGGTAGTATGACCATTCTGATGCTTCTTCTACTCTCCCCTTGCAACCACAGTGTGGGCATAGCAATTGTTCGTTTATTTTTGTGACGACTTGCGTTTTGTATTCTTCTACCATGCATTAAATTATAACCTACAGCTAACTTCAATGGCTAGATAAGAGTCAGATTCTTCTGCAACTTTTCTAACCATTAAAGAATCAGGGGAATATGATTCTATTTTCCAACTGTCTAGTGTTTGAATGCTAACTTCAGCTACTGAATAGGTACTGAATAGGTACTGAATAACAGTAGTAAGGAAGTACTAAAATAACGTCCATTAAGACACCATACGTGCGATTTAAGAGACCTTTTGAAGTACTTTGATACCTAATTAAGGGTTAGCATTTTATTGTCTTAGAGTGGATATTGGTGAAATACAACATAACTCTAATATACCTATAAAATCTGTGAAGTAAAGAAAAAGTTATAGTTATGTCTTATACACCAGAAGGTAGTGATAGAGATTTCCTTTTATTTTCTTCTTATAGTTATTCCTTATACACGTAAAGACACGTAAGAGTCTGTTAAGACTGTGTATATCTGTAGAGTTAGTAACGCCGATTTAAGGCATTGGTGGTAATAAAGGTAAAGAAGAATCACCATAAGGTTGCCTATGCCAATTCCATTCCTGAAGTCTGTCCAGATAAGATGTAATATCTTTATCCTTTAAAGTCTCAACAGGTGCTTCAAAGTCTATGTCGTACCAATCAAACTTAACACCTTTTCCGTACTTCCCTATTACATCCTTATAAGCATCAAGCATGAACTTCATTACTTTCGCATGATGTTCAAACTTACAAAGAAAACTGTCGTGAACGGAAAGGATGCAGATGTCATTTTCAATTCCCTTAAGGATAACCTTCTCTGCTATTTGAGAATCCAGATTCATTAATCTTATTCCCTGATTAGAATAAAACTTATCAGCTATAGGCTTATGAACTTCCTTGATGAAATCAATTAGGCTCTGCCAAGTAAATCCTGTAGGACATCTATTGAAATCTTTCTTTCTATTCTTTTCTATGACTGCCTTTACCTCTTCATCATCTTTACAGTTCAGCATGTAATTCATTATTAATTTAACCTGACTACGATAGACCTTGAGTTCATCTTCAGTTTTACCTTTCCAACCTTCGTAGACCTTTGGGAGTCCGTCAGGATAACTTTCATAAGTGAACTCAGCATTAGGAACAAAAGGAGAAAGGTCGTAGAGGTCACCCATTTGAAGCATCTTTTCACCTATCTCATGGTAAAGCATTGCAAAGTGCATATTGGTATAGTCCATTTCTACAGTAGGTCTTCCATTAATTGTTATTCTCTTACGCCATTCACTAGGGATGCTTTCCCAATATCCCCCATAAAATCTACCATGTAGCTGATAGCTGTTATCGTAGAACTTACGATGAACATACTTCCTTCTAAAGTTTAAGTCTTTGAGAATCATATCTTCTTCAGTTTCCAACCATTCTTCTCTAACTTCCTTATGAGACATTTGCCTACGTATCGTGGTTAGTTCTTCGTCAGTCACAAATAAATCAATATGAATTGAATCGTAGTAACTGTTTATTGTCCTGAGAGATTTCTTCATCTCCATATAGGTATCGTTGACTTCAGGTTCTATGTTCCCTGTTTCCTTATTACCAACCCTGAGAGAATTAAAGCTATTCAGATTTATCTTTAGAGAATATAAATTCAATCTGCCAAAGGTATTGTGTAGTTTCTTAGTAGATTTATAAGCACCTGTTCTAGACTCAACAGCTTTATTTCCTAGTGCTGAACTCCCAAAGTTCTTATGCACTCCTTTCCTAACTTGTTTAACGTACCCCAATTCAATGAGCATATCTAAAACATTCTTAGTGGCAGTAGCACCAAGAGGAGACTTTGTGTAGTAATTGGTTGTTCTAGGAACTCCGACAGGCATATCAACGTCAGTACGATAAGCATTGAATAGATTTAAAACTAAGACCTTGAGAGAGTTGATGTGTGATTCTTTATCTCTAATCCTTTTGCCTTTCCATTGTTGCTCTATTAACTCCCATAGGTCTGCTACAACAGAATCAATTTCATCACCTTTGTAAATTAAGTGGTGGTCTAGGAATATATCTCTAGGTTTGAGTCTAGGCACCGACTATCCCAAACCAAGCTATGCGAAGCATTGCAAACATGAAATAAAGCCAGAATGCTAGAGCACAAAGCCAAGAAATAATATTAGTTCTATTTTCCCATTCCTCTGCTTTTTTTAGGTACAAGAAAGGAAGCCAATCTTCAACAACTTGCTGTATACCATAGCTTAACAAAGTGCCTACAGTAGTGAAGACAAATACAAATAGAATTATCCCACCTATCCAAACTGTCCATCCAACTACAGGTTGAAGCCAATCAAATATAAGCTGAAGAATCTCCATAACAAGGAATTATACCAAGTAAGTAACGAAGTACTTTTTTATATGTAGTTAGGTATTGTTTTTAAGAGGTTAAAATACCTCTAAAGTCCTTGTTTTTATTGGCTATCGTACTGTTTTTATTGAATATTTTAATATATGAAATAATATAAATATATAGTTATGTTGTTTACTTGTTATTTCTTAGGAGTTTCTTTCCAACCTTTCTCAATTAGTTCATCATTTGGCTTCCATTGAGGATGTCCATATCCATGAAAATCTTTCTTATGTCTACCAAGTAAATGTAGCTTAGAAGTTTGGTAATCCATTTTTCTAGGCTTACCTTCAGATGCTCTTTCAATATCAAATAATTCAAAAGCACCTTCGTACCATAGAGCCATAACGCTATTCAATGCCCCATTAGATTCCTCATTAAATAACCTAGAGACTTCTTCTAGATTGTTCCTTTTGTATTCAGCTACAGATTGAACATAACCTTCAGTAACGTCTCTCTTTTTATGGTTCAAAAGGATTGCTAGGTCTTCATTACTTAAACCTAGTTCTCTTGTTGCAGTAGCAAAGGTTCTTCTGAAGTCGTGAGAACTGAGTTGGAATTTAATATCTAAGTTTTTATTCAATGAAGCTAATGCTTTATCAGGATAGCCTATGTGTCTATCACCTGACCTACTTTGAAAGACCCACATTGGATGTTTTCTAGTGGACTGCGTATTTCCATTCATGTGATACCTATAATCCAACATAGTGAACAGAACATCAGTCATGGGAATAACATCTATTTTGGAGTCACCTTTTAGTTTATCTAAAGTAACTGTTCCTCTTTTGAAATCTACATTACTCCATTTTAGAGACATGGCTTCAGTTCTACGCTTACCTGTAATCATTATGAACAGTAAGTAATCACGCATTACATGGCTCATCTGCTTACCTCGTTTAGGTCTTTGACCATGAAGAGGAGAAGCCTTCAGAAAGTTTTTAAAGAAATGGAAGATTTCGTCTTTAGCAATATGGTCTGTCCTAGTATTGATAGAAGGAAAATCTCCTATTAAGGTCTTTGCTCTAGAGAAATTATTTTCAGGAACGTAACGAGATGCAGTTGCTTTGTCCATTAACTTACGTGCGTATATAAATGCTTTAACATCGCTACGTTCTCCTTTTGAATCACTCCACCATTGAAGGATTTCTTCTAACGTAATCTCAGTTATAGGCATCTTAATTAATTTAGGCATCCTGTTTTTAAAGACACTTAGATAATCTTTCTTAGTTGATTCCTTTAGTTTTTTATTTGCATTGAAGTATTCATCAGCTAAGTTCAAGATTGTTTTATCTTTGGTTGCTTCTTGTTGAAGATGAAGTTTAGGATTGATGCCTTCTACTATAATCTGCACAAGAACTTCCTTTGCTTTAGCTTTAGCATCGCTGAAATCCCACAGTTCACAGTTACCAATAGCAAAATGTATTGGCTTTCCTACTCCACCTTTACGAGCATAGCATCCATAGGACTTGTTTCCTGAAGGATAGATTCTTATATAGAAGCCTTCTAACTTTGTATCTCTAGCGTGGTAGTACTTTTCTTTGGGTTTAAACTTCTTATAGGAAGACTTATTCAAAACCTCAGTAACATTAAAGGTCAGTCTTCTCTTGGCTATACTATTAGTTTTCTTTGAAGGCATCAGGCGTAATCAGGAAGTAATCATAAAACACCATTATACACCAAAGTAATCATCAAGTAATCATTAAAATCCTCTTGAAACCTATATAAAATATGAATATAATAATAGAACTAAGGACTGAAAATCCTTGTGTCGGTGGTTCGATTCCACCTCTGGGCACCATCGTTAAACCATTTAACTCAGAAGATTAACTTTTAGCTATATGCACAGAGTTATCCCTGTGCATATTTTCTATAAGCCAATTAAAACCTAAGATTAAATTTCACTCCAAAATTTCTTCCGGGTAAAGGAACTTCATCTTTTACAAAAGAACTATGATTTCTTGCAGCTTTATCTAAAACATTGTTTGCAAATGAGGAGATGCTTAACTCGCTCTCGCTTTTTAGACTAAATGTCTTCTTAATTCGAAGACCTAACATCTCGTAGCCATCGGTTTTAGTTTCACCTATTGCAATATTATCTTGCTCTTGCACATCTTTTAGATTGAGTTTTATCTCTAAGTTATTCTCAGAATAAGATATTGAATACATATTTCTAACAGGTATCATTCTTGGAATATTATTGCCATCCTTGAACTCACCCGAAACTGAATCTCTAGCGAATGATAAAGTTAGGCTGCCTCTTTCCAAATCAATAACTCTACCAAATTGAAATTCATATCCATTAGTCTTAGCATCATTTTGCAAGTAATTTGCAAAAATTAAACCTGCATGATCTTCATGCTCTTCTTCATGTTCTTCTTCATGTTCTTCTTCAGTTTCGTCTCGAAGATAAATATAATTATCTACATCATTTCTAAAGTAAGTGAATTCACCAAAAAAGCCTTCATTTTGATACTCAAAATTTATGTCAATGTTATTTGATGTTTCTGAATCTAAATTTATATTACCAACTTCAAACCTACCAGAGGCTAAATGAGGACCATTCATAAATAATTCTATAGCAGAAGGAGCCCTTTCAACTCTAGCATATCCAAAGTTTAGGTGTAAATTATCATTAATATCAGTTCCCAAACTTAAAGCTAAGCTTGTATTGTTAATATCTCTACCAAAATACTCAATTTCCTCTTCATGACTTAAGGATCCAGCTCTAGAGATTCTGTCATGCCTGATACCAAAATCTACATGAAATCTATCAAACTGATTACTGATGTAATAACCAAAGGATTTTTCTTCATTATCTGTTGGGTTCATAAAAGCTTCAACACCGATTATTGAAATATCTTCATTAGCTATGTTGATTACTATTTTTTGTGAAAAATCATCGTTTGAGAAGTCAAAAATTGCTCCATACTCCTTAGCATCATTTTTAAACTCAGTTGGACCTTCAGAGAGATGTTCATCTTCATGCCCATCTTCCTCATGTTCTTCTTCATCTTCTTCATGCTGCTCTGTTAAAGAATAATCAGTGCCTCTAAGGAAGTAATCTATTCTTCTAACAAGAGAATTATTAAATTCATAAGCACCCTCTATGTTGAAAACATCTGATTCGGTTGTTGAAAAAATTCTTTCGTCTCCATGCTCTTCTTCGTCGTGACCTTCATGGTCTTCTCCATGAAAAGGGATTCCATATAAACTTTCAATTTTGTTAACTGATAAACCAAAATAACCCCGATCTCTAGTTTTAGATATTCCTATTCGTCTAGACTCTGATTCAAAATCAGAATTATCTAAATATCCCGTATCTTCTTCATGCCCATCTTCCTCTTCGTCATGATCATCATGTTGCTCTTCTTCTCTATAAATAATAGCACCATGAGGAATATCAAAGTTACCAAATTGCGAATCCTTGTAGGCCAAGCTTAAATTTAGACCCACAATATTATTTTGATAAGAAAAATTATTAGTATCCCCATCATTAACTGACTGGGATTCCAAACCTATTCTCATTTCTGGCTTTGTGAAATCCTCTCTAGCAATTGTGTTATCAACTACATTGATAATTCCACCAATAGATCCATTGGAATAAAGTAATGAAGAAGGTCCTCGAATAACCTCAATTTGTTGAATATTATTCAAGTCAATATCATTAATATGATCTGCCCCAAGTCCTGAAACATCTCGAACAACCATTCCATTATTAAGAACTTTCACTCTATTACCTGCCATCCCTCGAATAATAGGTTGTCCTACACCAGATCCGAAATCTGTAGAAGAAACACCCAGCAGGTCATCTATTAAATCTCCTAAACTTTGTGATGGCGAACTAGATATATCATCTCCACTTACCACATGAAGTGGGTTTTCTATTTCTGATAATGTTTGATCAATATAAGATGCGGTTACTACCACCTCTTCAATCTCTTCTGCGATTATGTTAATTGTTGAAAATGCACACATAACCAAAAGTGCAATAAAAGAATTTTTCATTAAAACCTCCTGTTAAAAAATTTAAATACTTTGGAAGATTTAAATTTTAGGAGGTGCTCTAGGCGAGTAATTGTGTTTTATTATTGAGATATAGTTTTCATATACTTCAACTTTTTTAATAATAGAAAGATAATTATTTATTTCTACTAAGTTAGGATTTAAAAGCTCTGAAACATCATTTTTACAAAACTGACATTCAATTTGATAATTTTCTGCATCACCATAACTGTGTATAAGTGGATCAGTAGCTACGGCTACTGCAAAAAGAAAGCCTATAAGTAAAAGAAAAAGCCTATATCGATTCATAATATTAGTTACTAATTATCTTTTTAAAAGATTTCTCAGTCAATATTAAATCATCATTATTTATTGGCTTTAGAGTCTGTAGGTACTACGTATTTGGACTTTGAACACGGACTGAATATCCTTATATAGGTGGTTCGATTCCTCCTTGGCACCATTTAAATTTTTTATATCTATTAGTTTTAAATTCTTGCAATAGATCTACGACTAGTCTTAAGGAATGGAGAAAGAATTGTTCCTAGTAAATAGCCTGGTGCTTTAACAATATCTAAAAGAAGTCCTACACATCCAACCAAAAACCAATTCATTGGAAATAGAAAACTTAAAGAAATATTATTTTTTATAGGAAAATATAAACCCCGATATATAAACGAAGCTAGGCAAATAATCGAAACATAAATTTTTGTAATATGAGGAAAATACCATACTGATTCTTCGACCCAATCAGCAAATAAACTATTCCAATTGTAAATAGCAAAAGAGATAAGAATCAAAATAAAAAGTTTATGAACATTTCTAAATAATGGTTTGCTAGATTCTGATAATACTAAACGGTTATAAACTATTGAAAACAAAAGAGCTAATGTAATAGAAATAAACCATATTTTAGTAATATGAGGAATATAATATGAGCTTGATTCCCATCCAACAATTGAATTCCATTTGGGAATGAGCACAAGAGTAAATATTAGAGTAGCAATTAAGTAGAGGTCTTTAATGGAATGAGAAATATCCTGAACAGCTGTATACATTGAATAGATAAAAAATTTCTTTACACATGGAAAAAGGCTTTTCGGAAGATTGGGGTACACTAAGTATGGCTCTTCAGGGGTACTGAATTTAAAATTTTTTTTCACCCTATTCTTCCAATCTACATCACCGCCAGACCTTACTCCTTCGGTAATCTGAAACCCATTTAAATAATCTTCTTTCTTAATAAAAGAGCCTGGAGATGTTTCAATGCCATTAGCTCCATATGTTGATGCTCTTAAAATCTTTTGAAAAAATGTACTAGCTAGATACTGAGTGTTACCAAGCACTACTTCTACATTTCCTTTTTCAATGATCTGACAGTAATCTTGCACCCAGGACCTATTAGGTATTGTGGTTGCGTCCAGAAGAGCAAGCCATTGATGCTTTGCAATTAATGCCCCTTGATTTGTAGCTTCGTAGGGAAACGCTCTACCTTGTTCGAGAGTTGGCAAAAAATATTGAACAAGTGGAATCTTGCCTAAAAAAAGAAAAAGCCTGTCAAATGAGTAAGCTCTTCCCAGTCTCTTATAGGTAAGAGGAACTTGTGAAGAAATAGTGTTAATTAATTCATTAATTTCATTATTTGAGCTAGAGTCGACTACCACGATCTCAGAAGGTAGTAATGATTGAAGATTTAATGATTCAATTACATTAGCAACATCATCTGGATTATCTAATGTGGGGATGACTATACTTATTTTCATTTTATAATTAATTGAGAGGTATGTTATTTTCAGGTGACAATAAATAACTCCTCATCTAAGCAATTGTATTTTACTACCATAATACAATTGAGACTTAAAATTAAAAAATGTGCCTTCTTCTTTATCCATACCCTAAATCTACTGAAGCCCTGTATACCAATATTTAACTATTTCTTCAGCAGGTTTTCCTCTAATAGACTGAGATAGATTGGGAAAGCCCTCTTCTCCAGGAATAAGAGTGTCAGTCAGCCAGTAACCTGTATGCACATCTACTCCCATAATCTCAAAATAAGATTGCTGATTAATTGCTTGCAGCATGCCTTCCATTCCGATGGCCTGCGCTGAAAAGTCCGTAGTATAGTAATTCTGAATGCACTCATCAGCGGTTCCATCATCTAAGCTTCCAGAAATACAAAAACCATCCTCAGTCCATCCTTTTACCCAATAATCTGACCTACTTTGAGCACCGAAATTTATCATAACCGGAAGTCTTTTAGATGATGTTCCGTGCCAACAAGGCTGAAGATCTTCACAATACATTTTTTCATATTCATATTGGAGGTAACTAAAAGTTGCTAAGCGAATCTTATCTGGTGTTAGATTTTTATTCTCTTCCTCAGAGATCTTCGTTATATGATTGCCAGTGATACTTAGATATAAGCCATCAGCCTTAGAAAAAATTCTCTCGTCATTAAAGACATTGCCTATTTGGCCAACCAGAACTTGGCCTGAAAACACTTCTTTTACCTTATCAATGATCCCGGAAAGACGAGCAATATAATATTCTTTGAGTATCTCACTTGTTTCACCGCAAAAACAAACAGACATAGCGTTCCAGTCAGCAGCAATACCCGTAATACCAGCTGTTTGAGCCATTGAAGCCTGGTTAATTATATTAATTTCATGAGCATCCATAATTTTTTTTAGCGTTGTTATATCTGGGATTGAGCCCATTTCATAAATTACATCCTGATCTTTATCAATTCCCCAAAACTGCCACGCAAAATAAATTTCAATTCCCATACCGTTTGCTTCTCTTGTTATCCATTTAATCATTTCGTCTGATATCTGATAATTTTCAACGCTAATTTCTAAGATTTCTGCTTTATCATCAACCCACGGCGCATAATTATAAATCCAGGCTAAATTTGCGCCTGCTTCTTTCATCTTGGTTAAGGTTTCTGTATAGATTTTTTTGCTAAATTCATCTTGAGTGCAGCCACTCCATATGGGCTCTCCATTTAAATTTTGCTCACCCGTAATTTTAAATGCGTTACCGCCGAAATAATCTTTAAACGATATAGATCTTTTAGAAATAGATGAATTTAAGATATGCAATTTTTCTGGAATCTCATGAGGACCCAGATAGCTTTCTGGATAAGAATCTACATAAGGGAGTGTGCATTCAGAATTTAAATTTGATACGTTTTCTTCAGTGCCGGTGTCTGAAGTCCCTCCTCCGCATGAATTAAGAAACATAAATAAAAATATAATAAAAAAAGGATTCTTCATATCTATTTAGTATAGGGTTTCTACTTACCAGAAAAGGGAATTTATTTAAATATCAAGATCTAACATCTATCCTAAAAAATAAAAGAATACCTGTTAATGAACTTATTACTGCAAGAATTGAAAAAATCTTAAGAAATAAATTATCGATATTATCTCTTTCTTGCCAGTCCATTATGTGCAACCCCCACATCAAATCCCAAGTTCTCCATTTAGCAGATCTTATAGCAGAAACCTCACCCGAATAAGCATTGAGATAGACATTTATTTCTTTGTCATCTGTATCTGTTGTGCTTACTTTGTATAAAGGCAATGCCCTTCCTCTATACTCAGAGCCTTTTTCAGGTTGCTTAATTTCTTCAACATTTATGGGAGTTAAGGTTGTTAAATTCTCTACAATCTTTTTTGCCTCTTCAAAAGATAGTTTTGTTGCGGAGCCCCCTTTAATATCTAAGTATTGGGTTCCTGAATCTCCTTCAATAATTAAGATTTCCTGGTCTAGCCTTTTGGTAATTTGTGCATTTGCTATATTTTCAATTTCGAAATTGAATTTACCAAGATCTACAGAGTTACTTTGTATAACTCTATATTGCTCACCTCTTACCAATTCTATCTTGTTAAATGCGAAGAAAATGCCTGAAATTGTCCATAACAACAACTGTATTGAAATAAAGAAGCTCAAGTATTTATGAATGTAGCGAATAAAATATTTCATCTTTTCAGAATTTTTATATCTTGATCAACCTGGGACGATTTTAAAAAAAGAAATATCAGTATTTTTAGTACACACATAAAGGAGCATTGTATATTTTTGCAATACATGCAGTAGAATTAAAGAAATAAATCTTTGATAATATAAAAGATCATGACCTCAAATTTATCTCTTTTCAATACTTACCCTCCTTATGACACAGGATTTTTATATGCTGATGGTCATGAGATTTATTATGAGCAGTGCGGAAACCCCGAGGGCAAGCCTGCTGTCTTTTTGCATGGCGGACCCGGAGGAGGTGGAGA
>Ga0206679_10003328_pt1 | contig 12404 bp, 11 predicted proteins | sample M110012015metaG_FD_155464 | JGI IMG/M metagenome (GOLD analysis project Ga0206679, IMG submission 155464) | Ammonia-oxidizing marine archaeal communities from Monterey Bay, California, United States - M1 100m 12015 | ecosystem: Environmental > Aquatic > Marine > Intertidal zone | place: USA... | reverse complement strand
GCTTTTTAGTAGCTGGTTTTTTTTCCAAATTAACAACACTAAAATTAGCATCAACACATATTTGTAAAAAGGCTTGAGCTTCCTCTAAACTCGCTAAACGCGAAGAAACCTCTGCTCTGAATACCTTACCTTCTTGATTGGTGAACTGAGCAATAATCTTGTAATAAACATTTGATGTGAAGCTTGTTATTTCACGTTCGCGCTCAACCAACAAACGCACCGCCACCGATTGAACACGTCCTGCAGACAATCCTTGCTTCACCTTTCTCCATAACACTGGCGAAAGCTCAAAACCTACCAATCTATCTAATACACGACGGGCCTGTTGTGCGTTCACTAAATTATAATCAATCTCACGAGGATTCTCTACAGCATTGGTAATTGCTGTTTTGGTAATCTCATGAAATACAATGCGTTTAGTTTCTTTATTCTTCAAATTTAAAGTTTCCGCCAAGTGCCATGCAATAGCCTCTCCCTCACGGTCTTCATCGGTTGCTAACCATACCGTATCGGCAGCTTTAGTTTCCTTTTTCAAATTCTTTACAACTTCTTTCTTATCAGAAGATACTTCGTAGTTGGGGATAAACCCACCTGGTATATCCACTCCCATATCTTTATGCGATAAATCGCGGATATGCCCGAAGCTAGATAGGACCTTAAAATCCTCACCTAAAAATCCTTCGATTGTTTTTGCCTTTGCAGGCGACTCCACTATTACTAAATTCTTTGCCATATCAATTCCTGAATTTGCTGCAAAATTAGAATAAGTTTTTTTATACTTCCTAATTGTACAGCTATTATATGATCACATTTTCCTCCCCTTTTAATTATATTAAAAGGAATTTTTCAAATAAACAATAAATTTAGATGAAATTATTTGAACATAGAAACTTGAGTATAAGGTATATCGTGAATCTGAATTCTCTGTGTGACTCAAGGAACTTTAGTCTTAATCACTCATTCTTAACTAATCATTAATATTCATTCTTATCTGGTATGACACTTTGTCAGAATTATATCATTTTGTAATTTTGCCACAGAAAAACAACATTTAAGATGGAACAGTACCACACAGGAAATAAAGTGATTGACGAAGGAAAGCAAGGTGAAGCCCTTGTGATTGAGGCGAAAAAGCCGGGAGATAGAAAACTTTACATTGAAAGCTACGGTTGTCAGATGAACTTTTCTGATAGCGAAATTGTAGCTTCAATATTATCCGAAAATGGTTTTGACACCACAAAAGATATTGAAGAAGCCGATGTGATTTTCGTAAATACTTGTTCGATTAGAGAAAAAGCGGAACAAACTGTTCGTAAGCGTTTAAGAACTTTCCAAAAGCTGAAGGAAAAGAAAAAGGACATGACTATTGGTGTCCTAGGTTGTATGGCTGAGCGCTTGAAAGAGAAATTCTTAGAAGAAGAAAAACTCGTAGATATCGTTGTAGGACCAGATGCTTATAGGGACTTACCAAACCTTATTAATACCGTTGACCACGGTCAGAAAGCCGTAAATGTTCAGCTTTCTAAAGAAGAAACATACGCAGATATTAGCCCTGTCCGACTTAACAGCAACGGAGTTACTGCTTTTGTATCTATTATGCGTGGTTGCGATAATATGTGTACTTTTTGTGTAGTTCCATTCACAAGAGGTAGAGAGCGTAGTAGAGATGCTGAAAGCGTTGTAAATGAAGTTCGTGAGCTTCACGAAAAAGGCTACAAAGAAATTACGCTATTAGGTCAGAATGTAGATTCTTACCTATGGTACGGTGGAGGTGCAAAAATGGATTTCAAAAAACTCTCTGAAATTCAAAAAGCCGGTTCTGTAAACTTTGCTCAACTATTAGAAAAAGTAGCCTTAGTAAGCCCTGAAATGAGAATTCGTTTCTCTACATCTCATCCGCAAGATATGAGTAATCAGGTGTTGGAAACTATGGCTAAATATGAGAATATTTGTGATTACATTCACCTTCCGGTTCAATCGGGTAGCTCTAGAATTTTAGAGATGATGAACAGAGGTTATACGCGTGAGTGGTATATGGAGCGTATTGATGCAATCAAAAGAATCATTCCGGGATGTGCTATTTCTCAAGATATTATTTCAAGCTTCTGTTCTGAAACAGAAGAAGATCACCAAGAGACTTTAAGCTTAATGGACTACGTAAAATTCGACTACGGATTTATGTTTAAGTATTCTGAAAGACCAAATACTAAAGCGGCCCGTAAATTTGAAGATGATGTTCCTGAAGATGTAAAGTCAAGAAGATTGACAGAAATCATTGCAAAGCAAAGAGAACATTCTATGGAATACAACCAAGCTAGAGTTGGTAAAACCTTTAAAGTATTAGTAGAAGGCTTATCAAAACGATCGGACGAACACTTATTTGGTAGAACAACTCACAACTCTGTAGCGGTATTTCCTAAGAAAAATTACAAGCCTGGAGATTATGTTATGGTACGTATTACAGATTGTAATTCTGCTACTTTAATTGGTGAATCTGTAGAAGATTAAATTGGTCTATAGACAGTAGTCACTAGTCGTTGGAAATAAATTTTTAACTTTAGAACATATAACGAATAATAAATGGCTTCGATACAAGATATAAAACAACGATTTGGAATTATAGGTTCTGCTGAAGAGCTGGACCGTGGTATATCTAAAGCTATGCGCGTTGCTCCTACCGACATCTCTGTTATGGTGTCTGGAGAGAGTGGTACGGGTAAAGAAGTTATTCCAAAAATCATACATCAATTATCGGCTCGTAAACACGGCTCGTATATTGCTGTAAACTGTGGTGCCATTCCAGAAGGAACAATCGATAGTGAACTTTTCGGTCACGAAAAAGGATCATTTACTGGAGCTACAGCAAGTCGAAAAGGTTATTTTGAAGTTGCCGATGGAGGAACCATCTTCTTAGATGAAGTTGGAGAGTTACCTTTAGCAACTCAAGTACGATTGTTACGTGTTTTAGAAACAGGTGAATTTATTAAAGTAGGATCATCGAAAGCTCAAAAAACAGATGTTCGCATAGTAGCTGCTACAAATGTGAATATGCAAGAAGCAATTCAAAAAAATAAATTTAGAGAAGATCTGTTTTATAGACTTAACACGGTACAGGTAAATCTTCCACCGCTTAGATCTCGTAAAGATGACATACACCTTATCTTTAGGAAATTCGCCATGGATTTTGCAGAAAAATACCACATGCCTTCCGTTCGATTAACAGAAGAAGCAATTAAACTTATTGCTACCTACTATTGGCCAGGAAATATTCGTCAATTAAAAAATGTTACTGAACAATTATCTGTTGTTGAAGAAAGTAGAATGATTGATGCTGCGATGCTCAAAAACTACTTACCAGACAACCATATGAAAACACTACCTGTGTTATACGATGGAGGTAAGGGCTCTGAAAATGATTATACCGAAAGAGAGATTTTATACAAAGTTCTCTTCGATATGAAGAAAGATATTGGCGATCTAAAAAAACTGACTCAGAACCTCACCAAAGGTGATGTGAACTTCGCTGAAGACAACGACGCACTTACTTCTAAAACTTATAGTGAATTTAACGAAGCACAATCTAATCAAGCGATTCTATTGCCTTCACACCAAGAAGCAACTCATGAGCCGCGTACTATTCAAGCTCAAGAAGTAGAACCACAAGAAACTTTATCGCTTCAAGACAAAGAAATTGAAATGATAAAAAATGCACTAGATAAACACCGTGGAAAAAGAAAGGGTGCTGCTGCAGAACTTGGGATCTCTGAGCGTACATTGTATCGAAAAATTAAACAATACGATTTGTAAGATGGCGAAACTGAAGTATCTTATTGCATGCATTGCTTTATTATGTAGTTGTGGTGTTTACACTTTTACAGGAGCAGACATACACCCTGAAATAAAAACAATTTCGATTACTTATTTCCAAAATCAGGCAGCATTGGTTCAACCTCTCTTAAGCCAAAAATTTACCGATGCACTTCAAGATCGTTTTATTCAGCAAACCTCATTAGATTTAATCAGTACAGATGGTGACATTCAATTTGAAGGCTATATCAGCGATTACCAAGTAAAGCCAATCAGCATTAGCTCTAACGATCAAGCCAATCAAAATAGACTTAGTGTTAAAGTATTTGTACGATTCGATAATAAAATTGAACCAAGTAAATCCTATGAGCAAAGCTTTAGTCGTTTTGCAGATTTTGATAGTAGCTTAAGTTTATCGAGTGTAGAAGAAAACTTAATCGATGAAATAATTATTGAGTTGATTGAGGATATATTTAATAAAGCTGTTGTAAATTGGTAAAATGCAAAGCGCTCAATTCATAGAACTTATTCGCAAACCCGAAAGCATTCAAAAAGAGGATCTTTCGCGATTAGATGACTTATGTGCCGAGCATCCCTACTGCTCCTCTTTGCACAAACTTCGACTAAAGGCTTTAAAAGATGCCAAAAGCGAGGCCTACAACAAAGAGCTTAAAATGACGGCAGCCATTTCTGGAAACCGAACTTTACTTTTTGAATACATTACTCAAGAATCTTTTAACGGACCGCTAAAGGATCTGATAGAACAAGTAAAACAGAAACCTGAAGAGACTTTAGAGCTTGGAAAACCATTAGAGTTTGATCACACCGAAAAACATTCGTTTAGTGAATGGTTGAAATTATCACAAATCAAACCTATCGACAGAAGCCAACAACCTTTTAAGGATGATAAACTAAATCCGGTAGATAAAACGAATAAAATAGTAGACTTTATAGCAAAGGCAGCCAAGAAGGAACGTCCAAAGAAGGAATTCTTCTCGCCAAGCCAAATGGCACAACAGAGTTTAGAAGAAAATAACAGCTTAATGACTGAAACTTTAGCTAAAGTTTACCTAGAGCAAGGCCATTACAACAAGGCAATAACTGCATACGAGATTTTAAGTTTGAAATATCCACAAAAAAGTGGTTTATTTGCAGACCAAATTAAAGCCATTAAACAAATAAACCCTTAGATATGTACGGATTATTTTCAATTTTGATTCTGATTACTTGCGCATTACTACTTTTAGTAATCCTAGTTCAAAACCCAAAAGGTGGTGGTTTAGCCTCTACTTTTGGTGAAGGAAACCAATTTATGGGTGTTAAGAAAACTTCAGATTTCTTAGAAAAAAGTACTTGGACTCTAGCTTTAGCTTTAGTTGCATTAACTTTAGTTTCTAACTTTGCAATCGACCGTGGTGACGGTGCGAACCAATCTGATATTATTGAGCAAGTTGAAGACAGTGCTGAAGACTTTGTTCCAACAGAAACAGAAACTCCAGAAGCTGCTGAATAAGCTCATTCAAAATTATACAAAATGCCAAGCTGACCAGTTTGGCATTTTTTTTTGCTTTACATTTAGAACTTCTAAGACAGAATGACACAAATAAAGCAATGGCACAATTTCTGACCTAGAGCCTATAGATTTTAAATAACATAACTCAAGATAAAATGTCAAAACTAAACATCAAACCACTTGCCGATAGAGTATTGGTTGAACCAGCAGCTGCTGAGACGACAACAATCTCTGGAATTATTATTCCTGATACTGCTCAAGAAAAACCTCAAAAAGGAATTGTTGTAGCTGTTGGAAATGGAACAAAAGACCACGACATGACAGTGAAAGTTGGAGACAATGTATTGTATGGCAAATATGCAGGAACAGAATTAAAGCTTGAAGGTAACGACTACCTTATTATGCGTGAATCTGATCTATTAGCAATTATCTAAAAACAAAACCATGGCAAAAAATATAACATTTGACATAGAAGCTAGAGACGCACTAAAAAGAGGTGTAGACGCACTAGCAAACGCAGTAAAAGTAACCTTAGGTCCAAAGGGGCGCAATGTTATCATCGATCGTAAGTTTGGCGCGCCAACCATTACAAAAGATGGTGTTTCTGTTGCTAAGGAAATTGAACTTGAGGATGCAGTTGAAAATATGGGTGCTCAAATGGTGAAAGAAGTAGCTTCGAAAACTGCGGATATCGCAGGGGATGGGACTACTACTGCTACAGTTTTGGCTCAAGCAATTGTTACTACAGGTTTAAAAAATGTTGCTGCAGGTGCTAACCCTATGGATTTGAAAAGAGGAATAGACAAAGCAGTAAAAGCAGTTGTTTCTGAACTTCAAAAACAATCAATTGAAGTTGGCGACAATCTAGATAAAATTGAACAAGTAGCTTCTATTTCTGCAAACAACGATAATTCTATCGGAGCTTTAATTGCTGAGGCTATGGCTAAAGTAAAGAAAGAGGGAGTTATTACCGTTGAAGAAGCAAAAGGTACAGATACAACCGTTGAAGTTGTTGAAGGTATGCAATTCGACCGTGGTTACTTGTCTCCGTATTTTGTTACCAATGCAGAAAAAATGGAGGCTGAGTTAGAAAGTCCTTTCATCTTAATCTACGACAAGAAGATTTCGAATATGAAAGATATGCTCCCTATTCTAGAGCAAACAAGCCAAACAGGTCGCCCTATCATAATCATCGCTGAAGATGTAGATGGAGAAGCTTTGGCTACTTTGGTGGTAAATAAAATTCGTGGTAGTTTGAAAATTGCTGCTGTTAAAGCTCCTGGATTTGGAGACCGTCGTAAAGCGATGTTAGAAGATATTGCCATCCTTACTGGTGGTACTGTAGTTTCTGAAGAACGTGGTTTCAAATTAGAAAACGCTACGATCGAAATGTTAGGTCAAGGTGACAAAGTTGTTATCGACAAAGACAATACCACCATAGTAAACGGTAAAGGAGAGAAAGAAGGAATTGAATTGCGTGTAAATCAAATTAAAGCGCAAATGGAAACAACCACTTCTGACTACGACCGTGAAAAATTACAAGAACGCTTAGCTAAATTAGCTGGTGGTGTTGCTGTACTTTACGTAGGTGCTGCTTCAGAAATTGAAATGAAAGAGAAAAAAGATCGCGTTGACGATGCACTTGCCGCAACTCGTGCAGCAGTTGAAGAAGGAATTGTTCCTGGTGGTGGTGTAGCACTCGTACGTGCTGCTGCCGCTCTTGAAAGCGTCTCGGTTGAAAATGAAGACGAGAGAACTGGGGTTCAGATTATTACTAAAGCTATTGAATCTCCATTACGTCAAATTGTAGCCAATGCTGGTGGTGAAGGTGCTGTGATTGTTTCTAAAATTCAAGAAGGTGAAGCTGACTTTGGTTACAATGCCAAAACAGATACATTCGAACCAATGCTAGAAGCAGGTATTATAGACCCTACAAAAGTAACAAGAGTAGCTCTAGAAAATGCAGCTTCTGTTGCAGGTATGTTGTTGACTACAGAATGTGTGTTAGCAGATATTCCAGAAGAAAACCCAGCTCAAATGGGCGGTGGAATGCCTGGTGGAATGCCCGGGATGATGTAGGCAAGCATCTTAAGATACTTAAAACCCAGTTCTGAATCAGTTCTGGGCTTTTTCATTTTAAAAATAAACTCTTAACAAATACAACATTCAGGATGTATTGGAACAATTATTGCTTAGCAAATGCTTAAACTATGTAAATGAAAAAAATAGGGCTAATTTTTACAGTAATTTCAATCTTCTTGTCTTGTCAAGAAGATGCTTACATATGTAAAGACCCTAGACAGATTGATTTATCTTCAGTATGCGATTCAAACTACAGTCCAGTATGTGGATGTGATGGCTTAACCTACTTTAATAGCTGCCAAGCAGAACTCAAAGCTGGGCTCTTAGATTGGACTGTTGGGGTTTGCGATCAAGAATGTCAATACAATGATACTGTAGTGGTGTTTGCAACTGGTTCTCCATGTATTTTATTACAAAACAGTTCTTCAGAATTATATGAGGTTGTTGAGGGGCCATCTGACTTCACTTGGGAGCTTGGCGAATATTACCTCATTAATCACAGTCCTAAGGACACAGGCGCGGTTTGCATGATTGGTAATCCAATAAAAATTGAATGTGCCCTACATTTCAACCTTAATAGTAATTGTAAGCCTCTTACGCCTATTTCTGGCACTGATGATCAACTTCCAGATGACACTTTACATATAGAGGGTTTAAATATATTTAATGATTGTATTGAAATCACCTACAACTACCTAGGTGGGTGTGACCCAAGCAGAATACATTTATACCACTTAGTAGACTCTTCTGACTTCTTAAACATGAGGCTTCAAATAAGATATGACAACGGTGACGGTCCTTGTACAGAACCATTTACAGATAATGACTATTTCGACTTAAGCTCACTTCAACTTCCTAACCAAGCATCTATTAATATTCAAATTGATTGCAATGGAGACGAAACTTTTTACGAAGAATTTACCTACCAATACTAAACTCCTTGCCAGTGTTTTATTGAGTCCTTTCATGTTATTACTATCATGTGAGCAAACAACTCCAATTAACCCAAATGAGTGTTTGGAAATAAGTATTGCTGATCAAGTAGTGAATTTTCCAAATGATTATTATTTAATAAATGAAATTTCAGTGGATGAAAAAGACCTTCTGTTAAATATATCCCATTCTGGAGGTTGCCAAGAGCATGAATATGAACTATTCCTAGACCCACTATTTTGTACCACACCCCCGATTTACCTTACTATTCGTTTAAGTCATAATAGCAATAACGATTTATGCGAAGCTTGGATAACCAAAAATTTATGCTTTGACATTAGCTCTATCTATAACGACTTTCCAGAAGATCAACTCTATATAGAATTTATAAATTACCCACATCAAAGTGATACAATTTGGTTATTTGAATAAAAAAAGCCTCATCATAGATGAGGCTTTTTTTAACACTAACTAATTTACGCTACTTATTCAAGAGTGCTTTTACAGTGTCGGCAATCAATCTACCTTCAGCCTTACCAGCAAGCTCTTTAGATGCAACTCCCATCACTTTCCCCATATCAGCAGGACCAGAAGCTCCAACCTTTTCAATGATGAGTGCTACAGCACTTTCTAATTCTTCTTTACTCATTTGTTGAGGAAGGAATTTTTCTAAAACTTTTGTTTGAGCAATTTCGTCATCAGCTAAATCAGCCCGACCTTGCTCAATATATATCGCAGCAGCATCCTTACGTTGCTTTTGCATCTTCATGAGTAACTTTACCTCATCAGCCTCATTCATCTCTCCAGAAGCTCCTGTTGCTGTTTCTGCAGTCATTAATTCGGCTTTAATCGCTCTAAGTGTTTCTAGTGCAACTTTATCTTTTGCCTTCATTGCCTCTTTCATGGCCGGCATTATCTGCGATTTCAAACTCATCTGCTTGTTTTTAGTCTACGTTATCGTGTAAAAACGAATTTCTACTTTTCAACTCAATAGTCCCCTCTTCATTGGTACTCAAACTCAGTCTCGACAATGTCTGTTCTGAAGAATGAGCAGTATCATTTAATTGAACTCCCTGTCTTTTATAAGCAGGCTCACTTTCAGCCTTGTCGATTACTGAATTATTTCTAAAACGGTAATTAAATTTCTGAAGACGCTCTTTACGCTTTTGAGCTCTATCAATCTGTTCTTGAACCGTATCGCTGTGTGTTGATAAAGTAACACTTGTTTTCACTTCAGCAAGTATTGGTTTTTCTACTGATTCAACTTGAACCTCATCATCTAAAACCACTCTCTTAGCAACTACATCAGGAGCAGACTCAACATCTAAACCTTGTACTACTTTATCAGCTATAGATTCGGCAATGAATTTAGGTACTTTATTTACAATATCATCTCGAGTTGTAAGAACTGGGTCTTCAACATCAAAAGATGCAGGCTCAAAATCTAAATTCTCTTCTTCATCGTCCTCTAAGCTAAGGGTGTGAACAATTTTATGACCTGTCTCATTTGAAGGCTCAGGCTTATCTAAACTAAAGCTAATTGGAGATTCCTCAACGAAGTCATCTTGAGTTGTTTCTAATTCAAATGAAACAAGCTCTTCTTCAACATCATTTAATTCATCAGAAATTAATTCCTCGAATGACTCTTCAAAATTTTCTAGCTCAAACGATGTTTCTTCTTGAATCCCTTCAGAGTCTAATGCTTCTTCAACATCATTAATTGGTTCAATTTCTACTCTCTCTTCTTCAATTTCCTCAAGAAGATTAAACACTACTTTTGGTTCTTCACGTTTGGTGATACTAACTTTCTCTTGACCTTCCTCTACATCAAACTCAAAAGTCATACTTACTTGTTGCTCAGGCTCAGAAAAATCAACAGTTGAAGATTCTACTTTTTCAATTTCGCCAAGCCCGTGAACTATTGATTCTGGAACAAATTCCACTAACTCTTCTTCAAATTCTACAACATCTTCAGTTAATATATGTTTTACCTCAACTACTGATTCTATTAATGGCTCTTCTTGAGCAGGAACAGCAATTGACAATGGCTCTTCTACTGTTTTCTTTGCTTGTACCTTATCGTCTAAATCGTGAACAATTTGCACTGGAATACCAGTAAGAGGGTTTACAACTTTTCCCTCGTGAAAACCTGTAGCAACAACTGTAACATTAACTGCCGATTCCAATTCTTCATCTTCTGCAACCCCCATAATGATATCTGCAGGTGCTCCGCCTTCTATCATTACTTGATTTTGAATAAAATCAGAGATTTCACCCATTTCCTCAAAGGTTACTTCATCAGCTCCCGAAACGATAAGCAATAATACCTTCTTCGCACCGCGAATATGATTATTATCTAGCAATGGGGACTCAATAGCTCCTTTTACGGCCTTTAAAGCACGTCCATCACCAGTTGCTGTTCCAGAGCCCATAATGGCCGTACCACTATTAGAGAGTACTGTTTTCGCATCGTTTAAATCTATATTTAAATGTCCTTTTTGAGTAATTACTTCGGCAATACCTCTAGAAGCTGTAGCTAATATTTCATCTGCTTTAGCAAAACCTGATTTAAATCCAAGGTTCCCATAAATTTCACGTAGCTTATTGTTATTGATGACGATAAGAGAATCTACATGCTGCTTTAATTCCTCAATACCATCTTTAGCCTGAGACATTCTCAATTCTCCTTCAAACACAAACGGAATGGTCACAATTGCTACGGTAAGGATGTCCATATCCTTAGCAGCTTTTGCTATTACAGGGGCAGCTCCTGTACCTGTTCCTCCACCCATACCGGCATTAATGAATACCATTTTAGTATTACACTCTAATAAAGCTATAACATCTTCAATATTTTCTTCAGCAGCAAACTTACCTCTAAGAGGGTCTGCACCCGCACCTAAACCTTCCGTTACAGAAACTCCTAACTGAATTTTATTGGGTACAGGACTGTCATCAAGGGCTTGTTGATCGGTGTTACAAACGACAAAGTCTACACCTCTAATTCCTTTTTCGTACATGTAATTTACGGCATTACTACCTCCACCACCTACTCCGATTACTTTAATCGATGAAGCTTGATTTTGTGGCATATCAAAGTCTAAATCCGGCATAATTTAGAGTTTTATTATATTAATCTTCATTGGCTAAAAAATTCATAAACCCTTTCACCCATTTATCAAAAAAGGATTCTTTTGGATCTGTAATTGATTCTATTTTTGTCTCTGTTGCTACTGCAACATTTTCTGGAGAATTACCCATTTCATCAATCGTTTGATTGATTGGTGAATGAGCTTCAGTAGTTGGTGCAACTGTAGATGCTATTTGAGGGTTTCTTTCATTAAACTCTACCCCTTTCATCAACAGGCCTATAGCCGTAGCATACATTGGACTTTCTAAATCAGTACGGTCGCCTTTAGCTAAATGCTCATTCGGAAAACCTATACGCGTGTCCATTCCTGTTTCATATTCAAACAATTGCTTGATATGTTTTAACTGAGATCCACCTCCGGTTAAAACGATTCCTGCAATCAACTTCTTCTTTCCTTCTTCGTGTCCGTAATTCTTCACTTCTACATACACTTGGTCGATAATTTCTACCAAACGTGCGTGAATAACTTTAGATAACATTTTTAGTGAAATCTCTTTAGGTTCCCTTCCTCTTAATCCTGGGATAGAAACAATTTCGTTTTCACTATTTTCTCCTGGCCATGCAGAACCAAACTTCACTTTTAAGAGTTCCGCCTGCTTTTCGATGATGGAACAGCCCTCTTTAATATCTTCAGTAATCACATTACCTCCAAAAGGAATTACAGCTGTATGACGAATAATCCCGTCTTTAAAAATAGCAACATCAGTAGTTCCACCACCAATATCTACTAAACACACACCAGCTTCTTTTTCCTCATCACTCAACACAGCTTCAGCAGAAGCTAATGGTTCAAGTGTAATTCCAGAAACCTCTAAATTCGATTTCTTAACGCAAGAGAAAATATTTCCGATGGCAGCTTTTTGGCCAACAACTATATGAAGATTTGCCTCCAATCGTCTACCTAACATCCCGATAGGT
>Ga0206679_10003327_pt1 | contig 12408 bp, 10 predicted proteins | sample M110012015metaG_FD_155464 | JGI IMG/M metagenome (GOLD analysis project Ga0206679, IMG submission 155464) | Ammonia-oxidizing marine archaeal communities from Monterey Bay, California, United States - M1 100m 12015 | ecosystem: Environmental > Aquatic > Marine > Intertidal zone | place: USA... | reverse complement strand
GGATTGATATTTCTACAGATTGTGGCATCACATGGGATTCCTTATATGGAGCATACGGAACAGATTTACAGACTGTACCTTATGTAGGTAGTGCTTGGTATCCTACATGTGGAAGTTGGAAAAAAGACACTTTAAATTTAAGTAATTTCGGATTAAATGGAGAAACCATAATGATTCGATTTGCAGCTATTAATGACTACGGAAATCGATTTTTTATGGATAATGTAAAAGTTAACGGAACAAATATTTTATTAATTCCAACTGTAAGTTCAGAAAATAAAAAACTGATTAAGATTGTAGACGTCTTAGGAAGAGTTGTAGAAAAAAGTCGAAATACCTTACTTTTTTATATTTATGATGATGGATCTGCTGAAGAGAAAATATTTGTAGAGTGATAGATTGGTTTTCTAAATGGTTTGATAGCAAATACTATCATATTCTATATAAAGATAGAAATCAACAAGAAGCTGAAAACTTCCTAAAGAATCTGAGTAAATTAGATTTCTTTAAAAAAGATTCTAAAATTATTGATATTGCCTGTGGAAAAGGAAGGCACTCTCTTTTTTTATCTGATTTAGGATATGATGTTACAGGAGTAGATTTATCAGAAAACAGTATTAAGCATGCACAACAATTTGAGAAAAAAAATCTGAAATTTGATGTGTCGGATATGAGAAAAACTTACAAAAAGAATAGTTTTGATATCGCTCTAAATATTTTTACTTCTTTTGGTTATTTTGAAAAAGAAGAAGAAGATATTTCTGCAATAAAAGCAATGTCCGAAAACCTGAAAAAAGATGGAATTTTAATAATTGATTTTCTGAACTCCAAAAAGGTAATAGACAATCTGGTACAAAAAGAAACAAAAGAAATGGATGGAGTTACTTTTAATATTTCACGGAAAGCTGAAAATGGATTTATTTGTAAAAATATTAGATTCTCTGATAAAGATGAATATTATAATTTTAATGAAAAAGTGAAGGCAATTACATTAGATGATTTTACAAAACTTCTTAACTTTGCTCAACTACAAATAATAAAGGTCTTTGGGGATTACACCTTAAATAAGTTTAATTCTGCAAATTCGGATAGATTAATAATAGTAGCAAAAAAATGGAAATAGACAATATAATATATTTATTTTTATCAGTAGCGATTGGAGCTATTATTGTAGAGGTATTTAAACCTACAAAGAGTAAAAACATACAGTTACTTTTAACTTTTAGCGGAGCATACTTACTTGCAGTTAGTGTAATGCATTTAATTCCTGAACTTTTTAATAATAATCCTTCAAACAATATTGGGATATTTATTTTAGGAGGATTTTTAATTCAGATTTTATTAGAATATTTTAGTAAAGGAATAGAACATGGTCATTTTCATAAACAAAAAGTAATTCCGATTACCGTTATGATAAGTTTATGTATTCATGCTCTTTTAGAAGGTATTCCATTGGGAGGAGGATTAGAACATAATCATTCTGCACACAATGCATTACTTACCGGAATTTTATTACACAAAGCTCCTGTATCTATTGTGTTATTCTCCTTGTTTTTACAAAGTGGAATGAGTAGAATAAGAGCTTATTTCTTCTTGTTTATATTTGCAATAATGGCACCGCTAGGTGTATATTCCGGTCATTTGTTTTCTCAGCTAGCTCTGTATGCAAACGAAATTATGGCAATTGTAATTGGTATATTCTTACACATTTCTACCACTATTCTTTTTGAAAGTACAGACGGACATAAATTTAGCACAATTAAAATTTTCGCTATTATAACAGGATCTTTATTAGCAATATTTAGTTTGTAATGAGGAAAATTGTAATTACAGGAGCTCCTGGAACCGGCAAAACAACTATCATCAATCAATTAATAAAAGAAGGACATAATTGTGTTGAGGAAATATCAAGAGAGATAATTGCAGAAGAAATAAAAAATGGTGGAGATTGCTTGCCTTGGAAAAATCTAATTAAATTTTCAGAAAGAATATTTACATTAAGAGAATCTCAATTTATTAATTGCACAAAAAACATCAGTTTTTTTGATAGAGGATTAATTGATGTATATGCTTATATGAAGATGGATAAAATTGAAATACCTCAGTATTTTATTGACTCGATTAAAGAAAAAAAATATGAAAATTTAGTGTTTTACACCGCGATTTGGGAAGATATTTTCTCAAATGATGAAGAAAGAAAAGAAGATATTGAGCAAGCAAAAATGATTGAAGAAAACATAAAAAATAGTTATCTAAAATTTGGGTATAATCTTATTGAAATACCAAAAGGAACAATTTCAGAAAGAGTAAATTTTATTCTGTCAAAACTATGATATTAGTGCAATTTTGTTGTAATTTTGCACCTTAAATATAAACAAAATTAAATATAAAATTATGTCAGTACTAGTAGGGAAAAAAGCACCATCATTTACAGCACAAGCTGTAATAAACGGAAATGAATTTGTAAAACAATATTCATTAGACCAATTTGTAGGAGAAAAGCCAGTTATCTTCTTCTTTTACCCAAAAGATTTTACATTTGTTTGTCCAACAGAATTATTTGCTTTCCAAAATAAATTATCTGAGTTTGAAGATAGAGGTTGTGCGGTGGTTGCTTGTTCAACAGATACAGAACAATCTCATTGGGGATGGTTACAAATGCCAAAATCAGAGGGAGGAATTAAAGGAGTTACATATCCAATTGTTGCAGATACAGACAAAACAATTTCTGCAAATTTTGGTGTATTAGCTGGAGATTATGAGTTAGATGAAAACGACAATTTGGCAGCAAACGGTCCAATGATTGCTTTCAGAGGACTTTTCTTGATAGACAAAAATGGAATAGTGCAACACCAAGTTGTAAATAATTTTCCGTTAGGTAGAAATGTTGATGAAGCTCTTAGAATGGTAGACGCGCTTCAGCACTTTGAAGAAAATGGTGAAGTTTGCCCAGCAAACTGGAGTAAAGGGAAAGATTCAATGAAAGAAAACCATGATGCAGTTGCTGAATATTTAGCAAAACACTAAATAGAAAAACTAATATTTAAAACCCTACTCTTTATTGAGTGGGGTTTTTTATTTTTGCAATATGCAAGTACCAAAATTTCTATTAAAAACTGTACTAAATTTATTCCCACCACTTCTGTTTAATAGAATTGTATTAAAGACAATTTCAGGTGACTTTACAGAAATGAATGTTGTCGTAAGAAGAGCTTTATTTAACATAAACTTTCATAAAACTATTTTCGGAGGTACTATATTTTCTGCTTGCGATCCTTATTTTCCGACAATGTATTATCACATTTTTGCAAATAAGAACAGGAAATTAATTATATGGTTGAAATCTGCAGAGATACAGTACCTAAAACCAGCAGACACATCCTTAAAACTTCATTTTATAATAACAAAGGATGATATCAAACTAGTTGAAGGAAATCTAAATAAGAAAGGAAAATATGAAATTTGGCATACTGTTGAAGCTATAAACAAAAACGGGATAATTTGTGCAAAAGCTAGAATGCTTGTTTACCTAAGAGATGATAAAAAAGTAAAAAAACTAGGATTTTAATCTTTTTGTATTAAAACTGTAGCATAAGCAGAAACTCCTTCTTCCCTACCAACAAAACTTAACTTTTCAGTAGTTGTTGCTTTTATAGAGATATCTTCTGTATCAATTCCCATACAATTAGCTAAAACCTTTTGCATTTCTGGGATATAAGGACCAATTTTAGGTTTTTGTAAACAAATAGTAGAATCAATATTTCCGATAGAGAATCCTTTTTCAGATATTAATTTAACTACTTCCTTTAAAAGTATCTTACTATCTATTCCTTTGTATTTTTCAGAGGTGTCAGGGAAATGTTTTCCTATATCTCCCAAGTTTGCTGCACCCAAAAGTGCATCACAAATTGTATGAATTAAAACATCTGCATCCGAATGGCCTAATCCTCCTTTTGTATGAGGAATAACTATTCCACCAAGCCAAAAGTCTAAACCCTCTTTTAATTGATGTACATCAAAACCAAAACCTACTTTAATTTTCATTAGTTCCCCATTGATCCTAAATCAAACACTAAAGTAAACCTCATTGTATTTGCTAATGGATTAGACCCTCCAATATTAGAAGTGCTAATAAGGTATGAGAAATCAAGTGCAAAAACATTATACTTTACACCAGATCCAAATGTTAGATATTTTCTCCCTCCCTTTGTATCGTGTTCATGAAAATAACCCGCTCTTAAAGCAAACTGATTAGCATACCAATATTCAAATCCTGTTGAAATATTAATCTCTCTCATCTCTTCTTTAAAAATACTTCCAGGAACTGGATTTCCATTTTCATCAATCTCTCCTGGTGCATCTCCAAAAGATTGAAACATACCAGAGACTACAGAAACTTCCGGGTCTTTACCAGCAATCATATCTCCATTTTCATCATAAAGAGGAGGAGAAGGAACAAGAAGTTTATTTAAATCAATAGCAAATGAGAACTTATTATATTCATCAATCTCAGTAGTTAAATCCGTACCTAACCTTAAATTAATTGGGATAAAATCTCTTGTAATAGTTTCAGTATATGATATTTTATTTCCAATATTTGATATATTCATACCAAAAGATAAATCTGATTTATTATCAGCAATTGAAATTGGTCTAGTATAAAATGTAGAAATATCTGCCGCAATGGACTGACCTGCAATTGTTTCTGTACCACCAGCGGATTGTCCACCAGTTAAGTTAGAATAAATATATCTACCAGAAATTGCAATAGAAAAATCTCTGGAAAGTTTTCTGGAATAAGAAGTACCAAGTGCTAATTCATTTGGTTTATATTGTCCGATTACATTACCCGTATTATCTGTAAAAGTAATATCTCCTAAAGAGAAATATCTCAATTCATAACCAAGTGCTTCATTATTATTTAGTTTGTAATATCCCCCAATATACTGTAAATTAATGTCCGGGACTAACTCCCTTAACCATGGAACAATAGAAACAGAAACTCCAATATCATCCTTTGTAAAAGAAAGTTTTGCAGGGTTCCAATGCATTGAAGCTGCATCTGGAGCGGTAGCAACTCCGACATCCCCCATTGCGCCTGATCTTGAATCAGGAGAAATTAATAAAAACGGAACAGCAGTTGTTATTGTATTTAGATTTCCTCCCAAAATATCATCATAATTAACATCTTGCGATTTTAATGAAAATGTAAAAAAGATTGAAAGGAATAAAATGAGTATTTTTTTCATGTTTAAAAAAATAATTTTTTGCAAATATAGGTGTTTTATTGTAGACTGATAACGAACAACTTATTTCAATATTACTAATTTCTCTAACTTTTCTACAAACTCTCCATTTCCATCCTTTACTTTAAGTTTGTAAATATAGGTTCCTCTACCAATCTTGTCTCCGAAATCATCAAAACCACTCCAATCAATTGGGCCCACACGAAAACCTGTATTTACTTGTAATGAATTTATTGTTTTTACTAATTTTCCTGAAATTGTAAATACTTGTATCTGAACTTCTAAGTTTTGAGAAGGTCTGTTATGTTCGAAATAAAAAGATGTATTCGTTGTAAAAGGATTTGGATAATTTAATAAATGACTAATCACAAAATCTTCCGTTTCAGAAACTAAAAATTCAATACTCTCTTCTGAAGAGTTATTAAAAACATCCCAAACTTTAAAATCAATTGTGTGCAAACCCGATTCTAATTCATTTAACTGATATTCTACTTTCCCTTTCTGATAATTATCCAGATCAGACTGATAATAATCATTTAATATAATTTTCTTAGTATTTTCTCCATCTAAAATAATAGTAATATCATGACCTATTCCGTTTCCTACAGTATTTATTCCAGAAGAATCCTCTACAAAGGCCAAAAATACAGGAGTTGAATTAGTTATCCCTCCAGAAACGAATTGTTTATCGTTCATGTATAACTGAATCGATGGAGCTAAATCATCTGAAACATAATCATCTGAAACTCCACCAACAATAAAACTTTCGTTCCAACCACTTGCATCTTTATTTTGATTTACTTCCTTGGCATAATAAGATATTCTACCAAAATCTATAGTATAATCAATGTCTTTTGGTACAATAAATGTAACTGAAAATTCTCCATTTACTACTGAAGATTTTCCTTTGTAAATGATATTTGTTTGCTTTCTGTAATTCATTGGTGTGCACGATTGTTGACCTAGTGTTTTTGCTATCTTTTCTTTATCAAAAACAGTTATTTCAACCTCTCCGTTAAAACTACCTACTTTTACTGAATCATAATCAATAACCTCCGCATTAAAAGTAACCTTACCTAATGCAGAAACTGTGTCAGGGTAAATTGTAGTTCTGATATTATATTCAGGATATGCAAGACACATCATAGGATCTCCAAGTAAAGTAAATTTATTACTATTTATTGAAGTTCCACTGAGTGCTTTTGTATTTAAAAAAACATCTCCTAAAGTAGGGTATTCTGCATTTTGCTTTTCAAATAAGGAATTAATGAAATGAGTATTAAGATTATAATTTAAATGGGAATAGACATATCTTGTAGTTGTTAAAAGAGCTACTCCACCACCTAATGGATTTAAAATAACATGTTCTCCACCTGATGTAAGTTCAGGATTATCTAACCTACCAAACTCACAAGTTGCTGTTACAAAAAGTGGAAGGTTATCATAATTTTCCCAATCCAATATCTGATCTATATCAATTATTCTTTCAGTTGTAAGTCCACTTTCACCTCCATGACCCGTATAATTTACTAGTAAGGCTCCTTTTTCAACCCTTCTACTTACTGCATCTTTACAATCCGGACTTCTTGGCCCAACAGGTGTAGATTCTTGATTATAAATATCTAAATAAAACTTTTCAAAGTTATAGTTGTTATAGTTGTCATCAATTATATTACACAAATTATCTGCTTGTTGCATATGAATATTCCCGTCAATATCATCTCCATCATCTGCTATAAAAGAGATAATATTTCTCCAATCTCCTCTCGAACTTAAATCATGATAATGTATAATCTTATTTACCATATCGTTTGCTTCCTGCAGTGTTTTTGCTGGCAATCTTCCAATTCCGATATCAACCAAATCATTAGTAAGCTCACCTTCATTATCATCTAAATATCCAAAATAATCATCTGTAGAGAAAGTATTTAAAGGACTTACTGAGTTAGCTGATTGATAAGTAATAACAAAATTTGTATTATTTGGAATTCTATCTTTTGGGTCGTATGAAGCGTCTCCTAGAATTAAAAGATATTTAAATGTTGAATCTGGCAAGTCATATAAATACTTACAATAATCTCTTATTGCGCTTATATCTTGTTTCCCGGATGAAAATTCATTAAAAACTTCTTGAGGTGTAACAATTTTACATTTACTTCCATCTTTATTAAAATGAAAATCTGATAAGTTTTGAGCGGCTGATAAAAAATCAGGATGAGAAACAATCAACATTTCAAAATCAATATCTCCATGAAGGTTTTGATTGGGAATACTTCCGATAAGATTTGGAGTTTTGAACTCCGAACCATCAAAAGCAATAAATTTCTCATCAGAAAGGCCAACACCCATATTATAAGAAAAATACCCTCTATTTAAAGAGTCAAGGTATAAAACTCTGTTTTTTACTGTTGTAGCATCTGTAACATGCCAAATTTTAAGAGAGGAACTTGCATTTTCTATTTTAAGTCCATAAAGTTGATTGCCACCCGAACTAATTGTTTTTCTGAAATTCATCTGAGAACCGCTCATTGTTATATCTCTAAAACCACATACTTCTATAAAATTTAGCCAACCTTTATAAGCAGAAGAATTTCTATGAAATTCTACATCAATTATCATATTATCTGATTGTGCATTTATCTGTCCACTAACAGATTTTGTAGTTGCATAATCTTCTGCATAACCCGATACAACAACATCCAAATCTGTGTCCATAAATTGAGATCCGTTATAATCAAAAGAAAAATTAGGAGTTTGAAATGCTCTTGCTGAAACATTCGATTTAATATAAACAACTGAATTATCCACTATATTTGGAGTCTCAAATATAAAAGATTGAGTTAAATCTGCATCAAAATCTTCTCCAAACCATTGTTCTCCAGATTTAATGAAATTTACCAAATCTTCTTCATGAAACTCATGAAAGTTAAATTTATCATAAAACTCTATTTCATCTTTTATATTTGTTGTTGAATAATCTTGTATTCTTTTTGGAATTCCAGTTCCATTTATAGTTAAAAAATAATAATTATTATCGTCATATAAATGTTTGTAATGATGATATTTTCCTATATAATTATCATAAGGACTCCATACATCTACACTTTCACCATAAAACAATAAATAATCTCCACTTTCAAAAATTCCATTGTTATTATTATCTATAATTTCAATTGCGTTTTCTTGTAAATCTTCATGTCTATAGTCCGAATTCAATCTAGGAAGCATCCCTCCTCCATTTCCATATAATCGAATTGAATTTATATTTAGATTACTTGTACTTACGCCTAATGTTTCTAAGTCAGAAAAACTAAGTTTATAAACTGCATTTTCGTTTACCGAAATTTTATACCAATTTGATGAAGCTAGCACAGAATTAATCTTTATTGAAGTTTTTTTCTGTTGAGGAATTATTTTCTTTTTTGTTTTATTTATTGTAAATTCAGTTATCTTTTTATAATTATTTGTAGTCTTTATATATGGAAAAACAAAAATTCTGTTGTAGTGTTTATTTGCTGATTTTAGTATTTCAGAAGAATAAAAAACAGTATCAGAAACATCAAGTTTTTGTAATACCCTAGCTTCATTATCAGAAACATTTGTAATTTTCATATTAGATACACTAATATCGTAATATTCTGAATTTTTTATTTCTATATTTTGCTGAAAAACAGGTAGTTCGTTATACTCAGAAAGGTATGTTGAATTTTCAAATGAACTTATTTCTTTTTCGTTTATATTTCTCACTCCCCAATCTAGAACGTAAGTTGATTGTCCATTTGTATTAAAACAAAATAATGTAAGAGATAAAATGAAAATAATTTTTCTGAAAATCATATAACAAAAGTATATATTTATTGTTTCTAAAATGAAATAACGGACAATAAATAGAAAAATTATAGTTACATCTATCCTTAATAAATAAATTTTTTATCTTTGTAAAATTGAATTAATGAAGAAGACAACATATGAAGAATAATATATTTAAGTCAGTTCTACTAATATTTACCCTGATTTTACTAGGTAAAACAGCAAATGCTCAGGACCCAGCCTTTTCTCAGTTTTACTCTAATCCTTTATACTTAAATCCAGCTTTTGCAGGAGCTAATAATGGAGGATGTCCTACATCTACATTAAATTATAGAGATCAATGGCCAGGAATTGGTAGGACATATGTTACATATTCTGCTTCATACGATCAGCATGTAGATGCACTTGGAGGTGGATTAGGAGTAATTGTAGCTCAAGATAAAAGTGGATCTGGTAATTTAAATACACTTCATGCTTCTTTACTATATTCTTATTTACTAGAAGTAAATAGAGATTTTACTGTAAAAGCAGGTTTTGAAGCATCTTATAGAACATTAAACTTAGACTGGAACAATTTAACTTTTGGTGATATGATTGACCCAACATATGGATTTATTTATACAACTGATGAAGACATAGTAAACAATGCTAGTAATGTTAGTTTCCCAGATTTTTCTGCAGGGGTATTAGGTTATACAGAAAATATGTTCTTTGGATTCTCAGCTCATCACCTTACACAACCTGACCAAGGTTTTATTAGTGTGAGTCATTTACCAAGAAAATATACTGCTCATATAGGGGGAAACTTTCCTGTTAGTAGATATAAAAATAATGTTACAACTATTTCTCCTAACTTTTTGTACCAAAGACAACAAGAATTCCAACAATTTAACTATGGAATTTATGTAAATAGAGGCCCTATAGTTGGTGGATTATGGACACGAAATAGTGTTAAGAATTTTGATTCTTTTATACTAATGTTCGGATTAGTTCAGGATGCATTTAAATTCGGATATAGTTATGATATTACAGTAAGTAATTTAAGAAACAGTAACACACTAGGAGCACATGAACTTTCTTTTACAATTTTTATGCCGTGCAGAAGTAAAGGAAAATCATTCAACACAATAAGTTGCCCATCATTTTAGTTATTAAAAAACAAAAAACAAAACAAATGACAAATAAGAACACAATATTATTAGGAATTTTAAGCGTATTTTTACTAGCTTCATGTTCTGAAAAGGAATTTTCTTCTTCCAGAAATCAATCATCTACTACAGGATGGGATTACAATAATAGAAAACAAGGTGGATTTGAAGTAAGAGATGCTTTTGAACAAACTCCAGGACCTGGATTAGTTTTTATTGAAGGTGGTAAATTAACAATGGGTAGAGTTGAGGAAGATGTCATGTCTGACTGGAATAATATCTCGAAAACAGTAAATGTTACTTCATTTTATATTGACGCAACTGAAGTAAGAAACCTTGATTATTTAGAGTATTTGGACTGGATTAAAAGACATTATATTTATGAAAATGACATCTACAGAACTTCACAAGTTTCAATTGAAGATGGAATTGCTATTTATGAAAAGGCATTACCAGATACTTTAGTTTGGAGAGATAAATTAGGAGAAAATGAGATGTTTGTAAATAACTATTTAAGACATCCTGCATACAGAGAGTATCCTGTTGTCGGAATTAGTTGGGAGCAAGCAAACGATTATTGCTTATGGAGAACAGACAGGGTAAACGAAAGAATACTTATTAATGCAGGAATTCTTTTAGAAGAAGGACATGCTGATAGAGATCCTGATTATATTTTTACAACTGAAGCATATCTTTATGGAGGTGAAGATTACCATACTGCAATTATAAACGACCAACTTAAGTTGAGAGTGAAGAACAAAAAAGATGTTAAAGCAAATGATGAAGGAAGGTACGCAAATATGTCAGATGGTTTATTATTACCAAATTACAGACTACCAACAGAAGCAGAGTGGGAATTAGCAGCTTTAGGATACATGGGGGATAATTTGGAAAACAGAAAAGTTTACCCTTGGGAAGGTTCAGGAGTAAGAAACTCATCTAGACAGAACCAAGGGCAACTATTAGCCAACTTTAAAAATGGTAGAGGAGGAAACAAAGGAACTGCTGGTAAAAACAGTGACGACAATTACAGTTTAACTTCTCCTGTTCGTTCATATTGGCCAAACGACTATGGTTTGTTTGACATGGCAGGAAATGTTTCAGAATGGGTAGCAGACGTTTACAGACCTATTACTGAACTTACAACAACAACAGACAATAATCCTTATAGAGGTAATGTATTCGCAACAAAAAAGAGAGATAGTGAAGCTTCTCCAGGGGAAAATCCTTATATTATCGATAAACAAGGTAGAGTTGTAGATACATTAGTTGACCCTTCAGATAACATATACAGAAGAAATTATAAAAGGTCTAATAATATAAATTATTTAGATGGTGATATTGAATCACAAATGGGAGGAACAATTAATGACACAGAAGAAAATGGAACTGTTGATAATGAAAATATTGTAATTGATAAAAGAAATAAAGATTATGGAAGAAATGAATCTGATACTCTTTCAAACAATTCCAATGAAATGTACAACTTTGGAGAAACTACTTTAGTCTCAGACAGATCAAGAGTTTATAAAGGTGGTAGTTGGAACGACAGAGCTTATTGGTTAAGTCCAGGAGCTAGAAGAATGTTAGACCAAGCAAGATCATCAAACACAATCGGATTTAGATGTGCTATGGACAGAACAGGGGCCGACAAATCAGATTTAAAAGCAAATCAGAACAGAGGTACTGATTATAGTAAAGAAAGAGGAAATTAAAATTTTACAATAAATTATTTCTAAAACCCCACTAACCATGGGGTTTTATTTTTTATAATATGAACATATCAGAATTATATAAAAAATTTAGAAACTGTAATGGTATTTGTACAGATAGTAGAAATATCATAAAAGATAGTTTATTCTTTTCCCTAAAAGGAGATAATTTTAATGGGAACGAATATGCTAAACAAGCAATAAAAGAAGGGTGTAAACTAGCAATTATTGATGATGAAGAATTTCATTCGGAGAATTGCATCTTAGTAGAGAATGTTAAAAACACATTACAAGAACTTGCAAAATATCACAGAAACCAATTAAATATCCCAATAATAGGAATTACAGGTACAAATGGTAAAACAACTACAAAAGAGTTAATCAACTCTGTTCTTTCTACACAATACAATTGTTATTTCACAAAAGGAAATCTAAATAATCAGATTGGATTACCTTTAAGTGTACTAGAAATAGAGCAATCTCATGAGATTG
>Ga0206679_10003326_pt1 | contig 12410 bp, 10 predicted proteins | sample M110012015metaG_FD_155464 | JGI IMG/M metagenome (GOLD analysis project Ga0206679, IMG submission 155464) | Ammonia-oxidizing marine archaeal communities from Monterey Bay, California, United States - M1 100m 12015 | ecosystem: Environmental > Aquatic > Marine > Intertidal zone | place: USA... | reverse complement strand
AGTCGCGCAATAGGTCGTTGGCAATCAGGATACGGGAATCGGTTCGATCATTGCGGTAAGCCTTTTGCCGCATGCCAGCTATCGATAATCGCGCGCAGGCGCGCCAGCCCATCAGTCAGCGCGGCTGGGCCAGGCTGGAGAATCTCGGCAGATTTAATCTCGAACAGCGCACCGCAACGCACAGCCGGAATACTTTCCCAACCCATACGGGCGGCCACTTTCTCTGGGCGAAACTTTTTGCCGCACCACGAACCAATGATAATGTCTGGCCGGCGGCGCACCACCTCCAACGGGTCAGCGATAATGCGGCCCTTGCCATCGGGGCATTTTGCAAGTTCGGGGAAAATATCCTCACCGCCAGCGAATCCAATCAGCTCGGAAACCCAGCGAATCGCTGAAATCTGCGGTTCATCCCACTCCTCAAAGTACACCCGCGGTAGCGGCATGCGAATTTGCGAACGTGCCCGAATCAAACGCTGTTCACAATCATAAGCCAGCATTTCGGCCCGGTCAGGGGCGCCCACCATCGCCCCCAGGGTACGTATCATACCCAGAATACCGTCAACTGAACGGTGGTTGAATACCATCACGGTCATCCCCGCCCTTATCAGGTCAGCAGCGATATCAGCCTGCAGATCCGAAAATCCCAGAACCAGGTCTGGCGAGAGAGCCAGAATCTTATCTATCTTGGCGCTGGTAAAAGCGCTGACCCGGGGTTTTTCCTTGCGCGCCTGCGGTGGGCGTACGGTAAAACCTGAAATGCCTACGATGCGCTTTGCCTCGCCGATGAGATAGAGCGTTTCAGTGGTTTCCTCGGTCAGACAGACGATGCGCTCTGGCAGCAAGGCGTTCATATGGTGCGATCATATCCGGGAAGTGAATATCGAAACAGGGACTTTTCTCCCAAGCCATCTCAGGTTCGCCTTGACGTCCCAAATCAGTTAAGGTGTGAGCGATAAGAGCCATCGGGAACGTGCCATGACCGAGCAACCCAGCGGTAGTGTCAGTGTTACGGCCTTGCGACAGGTGCGGATACTGTCTTCACTCAACGACGAGCAGCTTGCGCACCTGGCCGACCAGTGCACGTGGTCGCGCTACGACGGCGCAACTGAAGTGCTAATCCAAAACACACCTTGTGATCAGGTTTACTTTGTTTGCAATGGGCGGGTCAGCGCCAAAACATTCTCCGGTGCAGGCAAGGAAATCACTTTTGCTGAACTTACCAGTGGAGATGTCTTCGGCGAGTTGTCTGCTCTGGATGGCCAACCCCGTTCCAGTTTCGTGGTCACTGTTGAAGAGAGTCTGCTCGCCTCACTAAGTGCGCAAGCGTTCAATGCTTTTCTCGATAAGCATCCGCAGATGATGCGCTCACTGATGATCGAACTGGCTTTACGGCTCCGCCAAGCTGATGAGAAAGTGTTTGAATTCAGCACGCTAAGCTCGGGCAACCGCATCCATGCTGAACTGCTGCGCCTGGCCAGAGCGCATCGTGCCAGCGACAACAGTGCCCAGATTACCCCTGCACCGACCCACGCCGATCTTGCCAGCCGCACCAACACAACCCGTGAAAGCGTAACCCGCGCGCTAAATCGGTTGAAAAAAGATGGTCTGATCGACACCAGCCGCCAGTGCCTCACCGTGCACGACATCAACACTCTCACCATACTTGCGCAAGCAGCTGCCCAAGACTGAAACCGCCAGTTGTCAAGGGCTGGGCGAAATCGGCATCCAGCTCGGGTGTTAAAATCCTTAGTCAGTGCTTGTGCTCGAAAAATCGGCAACCGATTGCCAAACCACTAAACAAACAACCGCTTTGTTGCGCCGTGTCCGATATTTTGTGCATCGGCCTTTGTGTGCTGGTGCAATCGCTCGGTAGGATCAAAACTGTATCTTATGGGCACACCCTTTTCACGTCGCGAATTTCTTGGATATCTCGCACTGGTCGGTGCAGGCGTTGGCGCCAATGCGCTGGCTATGCGTGGGATGCGCATACCACTGGCGCTGGAGCCTCGCCGCGTCCCGCATGTAGCACACCACCCGGATAGAGGTTTTACTGTCCATGGCAACGGCGCCTTCCCTTTGGCTATTCATGAAGATGCTTATGCATGGCGTGCATTTGCCCCAGAACCGGTGCTGCGCATTGAAGGAGATTTCAAAGTAACACTGGATAATGTTCACCGACTAGCGACACTGGACGTCTCGGGTAGCGGCATTATCAGCGAAGAAAAGGCAACAGGCCTGTTGCGTACAGTCACTGGCAATAGTGCCAAGGGGACTTTGACCCTGCGTTGGCGCGTGCCGTTCGCTCAAAGTTACCGCTTTGTTGCAATCGGCGACACCGGTGGCGACCGCGAACTCGCCTGGACACTGCAACGCGCAAAGCAGTTGGGCGCACAGTTTCTGCTTCACCTAGGCGACCTCTATTACCAGCCCAATGATGACCTGAATGTCGCTCGTATACTGTCTAGCGCCCCACTGCCCACTTACGCGACAATCGGCAACCATGATCTGCCTCACAGCTTCGATGGTAAATTGAGTAACTGGTTTGAAACCAGTGTTGGCCCACGAAACGCCAGTTTTAGTCTGGGAGGGGTCCAGTTTATTAATCTCGATACGGCCGCTGACACCATTCCCTGGTCAGGTGGCGCCCGCGGCGCCCTGCTGCGCCAGATTCCATCACTGGCCAATAACCCGGGCATCCGGGACTACGTGGTGTTCACTCACCGACCGGTTACCGACCTTCGCCAATCCAAGAAGCGGCCGACGGATCACAGTATCAAGAACTGGGGTGAAGACGCGTGGCTACACCGTGAACTCTTACGCCGCGGGGTCGACACAGTGCTCAATGGCCATATCCATGAATCACTGGAAAAAGACGACCGCGGTCTGCGCACCTTCATCGCCGGGGAAGGTCTGGCTCATCTTGATGTAATGTTAAATAGCGGCGCCCTCGACTGGTACGATTCGAGAGACAACCGCCGCGCGCAGATACTCATAGGCGAAGTCGCTCCCGGTACGCCGGTTGATTACCATTGGGATACCCTGGACATGCCACTAAAAGCTCACTGCAATCAGCGCTTAAGGGAAGATATGAAAAAAATCCCTGGCCATTTCGACAAACTGCTCGAGCACCTGAAAACCATCTGTGACAATAACTCCTGACAAAGCTGAAGCCGATCAGTTAAGTGGCTGCATCGTCGCGGCGCTAGGCTGGCGTCACAACGTCGGCCAAACCCAACATGCCAGAGTAACCCAAGTCAGGGCTGTGCCAATCAAGCCACATAGCGGCATCTCCCAGCAGGTCTAGAGGGCTCATCACATCTATGTTTGAGCAAATAGATTCCGACCATCGCCGTCCGTCACGCCGTTCTAGCATCTACGCCAATCAGATAGTCAGCACTTCGTGTCCAGGTGATACTGCGCACTAATACCGCTTACGTGGCTGGCGCAGACCCTCGCAAGGATGACTAGGTCGTCGGCGGCTGACGGCGCAAAAGACTCATGAGTTATCACCAGCGTCAGCAGCGCCTGACCCAGGCACTACGCAATACCAGCGGCCAGGGCATACGGCTTAGCAAACAGACCTCTAATCTTTTCCGTAACCGCAGCACACAGGGCCAAGTGCTGGATGTCCACGAATTCAACCACGTCCTTGCAATCGACCCTGTTACCCGCATCATCGAAACCGAAGGCATGGTGACTTACGAGGCACTGGTCGATGCCAGCCTGCGCCAGGGCCTGATGCCCGCAGTGGTGCCACAACTCAAATCGATCACCATTGGCGGTGCGGTCAGCGGGATAGGCATTGAGTCCTCGTCGTTTCGTTACGGTCTGCCGCATGAAACGGTGCTGGAAATGGATGTATTGCTCGGCACCGGCGAGGTCATCTGTTGTACCCCCAACAACGAGCACCGCGACTTGTTTTTTGGCCTTGCGAACTCCTACGGGACGCTGGGATACATTCTGCGCCTGAAGATCCAGGGCATACCGGTCAAGCCTTACGTGCGGCTGACCCACGTACGCTGTGCTGACTCACAGGAATTTTTCGCCCGCGTTAACAAAGTTTGTCAGGGGCCATTCGATTTTGTCGACGGCGTGGTCTTTGCTCCCGGGGAGCATTATCTCGTGCTGGGTGAGTTTACTGATGACGCGCCCTACACCAGTGATTACAGCTACCTGCAGATTTTCTATCGATCAATTCGATCGCGTAGTGAAGACTACCTCAGCGTGCGCGATTATCTGTGGCGCTGGGACACCGACTGGTTCTGGTGTTCGAAAAACTTGTATGCGCAGAATAGCTTGATCCGCCGACTGCTCGGGCGCAAACGATTAAACTCGATCACCTACCAGAGAGTCATGCGCTGGAACAGCCGGGTTGGCCTGACCCGCCGCCTTGGCACACTGACTGGCCAACATCGCGAGGCAGTCATACAGGATGTAGACATCCCGCTGGAAAACGCGTCAGCGTTTTTGTCGTTTTTTCAGCGTGAGATCGGAATACACCCCATCTGGATCTGCCCGGCACGCCACGAGGGCAGGCATGGCCACTACCCACTCTTTCCGATGCGTGACGACACACTGTATATTAATTTTGGCTTCTGGGACGGGGTGCGCACCGATTCGATGTATCCACGCGGTCACTTCAACCGAATGATCGAAGAAAAAGTAACTGACCTGGGCGGCATCAAATCGCTTTATTCTGAGAGCTTCTACCCGGAGACAGAATTCTGGGAACTCTACGGTGGCAATACCTGTCGTCTCCTCAAGGATCGCTACGACCCGGGTCATGCGCTCAAGGACCTTTACCAGAAATGTGTACTACACCAATAACCAGGGTGCACTTGAAAAAAGGTCCGACGGCAACCATCTGTAACAACGCCTTCCTGTTGTCTTACCCGCACGCCACCCTTGAATTACGCCCTTAGGACCCACCAGCTCAGCAAAACCTACGCTAACGGTGTTACCGCTCTTAAAGGCGTGGATCTTGCCGTCGAGCAGGGTGACTTTTATGCGTTGCTGGGCCCTAATGGGGCAGGCAAGTCGACCGTCATTGGCATCCTGTGCTCGCTGGTGAACAAGACTGCAGGCAATGTGGAAATTTTCGGGGTCGATATAGACCGTGATTTTGCCCAGGCAAAATCGTTTCTCGGTGTGGTACCGCAGGAATTCAATTTCAATGTCTTTGAAACGCCTCTGCAGATCGTGCGCAACCAGGCCGGTTATTATGGTATCGAGCGGAAACGAGCGCTGGCGCAGGCCGAGAAATACCTTGATCTGCTGGGCCTTACCGACAAACGCAACGAGCGCGCCGGCCAGCTTTCAGGCGGCATGAAACGTCGGCTTATGATTGCACGGGCGCTGGTCCACGAACCACGCCTGTTAATTCTTGACGAGCCTACCGCAGGCGTCGACATCGAAATCCGTCGCTCGATGTGGGATTTTCTGCGGCAGATAAACAGCGCTGGTACCACGATCATCCTAACCACCCATTATCTTGAAGAAGCCGAAAGTCTGTGCCGCAACATCGGCATCATCAACCAGGGCGCCCTGGTTGAAAACACGTCCATGCGCACCCTGTTGCGGCAATTGAATGTGGAAACCTTTGTGCTCGATCTGGAACAACCACTCACGGTGGTGCCGGCCTCGCTGGCGCACAACGCGCACATGGTGGATCCCACCACGCTGGAGATCGCTATCGATCGAGATGACAACCTGAACCATGTTTACGCCATGCTATCAGCGGCCGATATCAAGGTACGCAGCATGCGCAACAAAGCCAATCGGCTGGAGCAGTTGTTCATCAACCTCGTCGGCCAGGCGCCGGGAAGCAGTAAATGAATCCTCTCCAGCAGTTAATTGCCTTTGTCACTATCGTAACCAAGGAGATCACCCGCTTTTTGCGCATCTGGCAACAGACGCTGGTGCCGCCAGCGATCTCGACCTTGCTGTACTTCGTGATATTCGGCAGTCTGATCGGTAAACGTATTGGTCAAATGGACGGCTTTGACTACATGGATTTTCTGGTGCCAGGTCTGATCCTGATGTCCGTGATCAACGCCAGCTACCAGAATGTGGTGGGCTCTTTTTTCGGTGCAAAGTGGGGCAAGTCAATAGAGGAACTGCTGGTCTCACCCACGCCCATCGTGATTATTCTGCTGGCTTATATCACCGGCGGCGTTGCCCGTGGCACCCTGGTCGGGCTGATTGTGACTGGTGTTTCACTCTTTTTTTCCGACCTGCAGGTCCACAGCCTCGCAGTACTGTTCAGTATCGTGATGCTGACCGCAATCCTGTTCTCACTGTGTGGTCTTATGAACGCGATCTTCGCCAAGACGTTCGATGACGTTTCCATCATCCCGACCTTCGTGCTGTTGCCACTGACTTACCTGGGTGGGGTGTTCTACTCGATACATTTGCTCCCGGAGCTCTGGCAACAGGTATCGATGGCTAACCCGATCCTCTACATGGTCAATGCCTTTCGATTCGGTTTTTTGGGGATCAGCGATGTAAGCCTGCTCGTCTCTTATGGCATGATTCTCTTTTTTATTACCTGCCTGTTTGTCGCCAACCTGTACCTGCTGGCCCGAAGCCGGGGGCTACGGGCATGACTGCAGATTCATCTGTAGGTCCCTGCTAGACCGTGATGCAAGAACGCTCCCACTACTAGTGGCTAGAATGAAGACCAACGATGAAAAACTGATCCTCTATACCCGCAATTGGTGCGGTTACTGCACTATGGTGAAGCGTGCTGTTGCGCAGCTTGGACTGACTCTGGAAGAACGCAATATCTGGGATGACCCCCAATGGCAGAATGAGCTGATGCAAGCCCGCGGACGCGCCACGGTGCCAGTGCTGCTTCGACAATCTGCCGATGGAAAAAGCGAATGGATGGGTGAGTCGCGCGATATCATTCAGTACCTTACTCACTATCGTGAAACACTAGAGTCCTGACGCTCAACCCTTCGCAACTTCCGAATACACCGGGCACCTATGTACTGGTGCTTCGCTGCCAAAGACCGGTTTCAATTGCAGTCGGTGCGCTGGGCCTCATGCGCCTGCGCTGTGGCTGGTACCTGTATGTGGGTTCGGCCTTTGGTCCGGGAGGCCTTCGGGCGCGCATCGCCCGACACCTGCGCACAGCCAAACGTAGGCACTGGCATATCGATACCCTGCTCGATCATTGCCTGATACGCCAGATCTGGTACCGTTGCGCTGGCCGGGAACTGGAGCATCGCTTAGCACAATTACTACTGTCACACGATGGCGTCATCGTCCCGCTTGCTGGATTTGGCGCCTCAGACTGCCTCTGCCGCAGTCATCTCATCTGGGCACACTCTTGGGAGAATGTACAAGAAGCTCGGCAGGCCCTGGGGCCAATAACTTCACTGTGAGATAAAGCGTGCATATAATTGTCGGCAGCATTGCTCCATAAATCGACCGCTCATCAGCACTTTCTTCCATTTGACCATCTATCTTTGAAAATGATGAAACGCTTTTCTTATTCTCTTGTAAGAACACTGTTCGGCTTGTTCTCTCTTTTCCTTTTTGCGAATGCTGGGGCCCAAAGCCCGGCAGATACCATTGAACTTGATGATGGCTCCGTCATTTCGGGGCAACTCCTGGGAGGCTCTTCCAGTCAGATTGTCTTTGAGTCGAACGCCGCGGGGAAGCTCTTTATTCCTTTGGACAAAATTGTCGCAATCGAGTCCCACCAACCCATCGTACTTAAACTCTCGGATGATCGGATCATCCGTGCACCTTCCTTTCAATTCAGCCAGGGTCAGTTTGTCGTGATGACCGCCAGCGGCGTGCAGAGTTACACGCTGGCAGATATCGACAAGATCAACCCCAAACCCTGGATGCTCGGCCAAGGTTACCGCCGGACCGGTAACCTGATCCTCGCGTGGGAAGTGCAATCCGGCAATACCAACAAAAACGAACTGGACTATGCTCTGGATTTGGTCTGGGAAGGGCTGACCGCACGCTACACGCTGCTCGCCAGCGGCGAAATCGATTCTGCCAATGAGCAAAAAACGTCAGATGACTATACCATCATCGGCAAGTCTGATCGCCTTCTTGCCAACAACGCCTACATGGGAGTTAACCTTTACCTTGAGGCCGACGAATTTGCACACCTCAAACAGCGCCTTATGCTCAGTGGTTATTACGGCAAACAGTGGCACTCAGCACCCAGATTCAGTTTGTCAACCGAGCCGGGGCTGGCATATGTGTCGGATGATCGTATCGACCTGCAGAAGGATCAGTATTTTGGATTCAGTTGGAACTTCGATATGAAGAGCAATGTTCTCGGTCAGAGCACGCAGAGCTACCTAAATCAGGTTGGAGTTTGGAATCTTGAAGACAATACCGACATTGTGATTAACACCAGAATTGGTATCACGGTTCCCCTGCTTTCCAAAATAGCCCTTAATGTAGAATTAAAACTGGACTATGACACTGGGGCTCCTGCCGGCATTGAAGAACTCGATCAGACTTTCAAATTTGGCCTGGGGTATTACTGGTAGTTAATCTGAAGCGCAGTCGACAACCATTCCCCGCAGATCCTGCCCGTAAACTCATCATGTCTGCGCTGGTGCCATCCGCTGACGCGGATCACGGATCCGCCTATCGGGCTAATAAGTCACCGTGTCCTAAACAACGTTTGTATCAGACCACGGTCTGAGTGCCGACGACAACGACATGCCTTTCATGTGTATTAATATAGACTCTGATGCGAAAATCGCACACGAATGCTTCTGACCAGCCCGCCGTAGCGTCGCCCAATGTATTGCACCAACGGTGACTCGTTGGCGCAATATCCCATCACAATAACCGAGGAAGACTCACACAATGTCAGACAACATCAAGTTCCTGCTGGACGAGGAAGATATCCCCAAGTCCTGGTACAACATCGTCTCTGACCTGCCCGTGCCACCACCACCGGTGATGCATCCGGGTACCGGCCAGCCGGTGGGGCCGGACGATCTCGCACCACTTTTCCCCATGGCCTCGATCATGCAGGAGGTCAGCGGCGAGCGGACCATAGACATTCCAGATCCCGTGCGGGATATTTACCGCCAGTGGCGACCAAGCCCCCTTTTCCGGGCGCGGCGCCTGGAAAAAGCGCTGGATACCCCGGCACGCATCTACTACAAATATGAAGGTGTCAGCCCAGCCGGAAGTCATAAACCTAACACGGCAATCGCGCAGGCCTTTTACTGCAAAGAAGAAGGCGTCAAGCGCATCGCCACCGAAACCGGTGCCGGACAGTGGGGCTCATCGCTGGCCCTGGCCGGGGCTGTCTTCGGCCTAGAGATCGAGGTATTCATGGTCCGAGTCAGTTACGACCAGAAACCCTATCGCCGTGCTTTCATGGAAACTTTCGGTGCAACCTGCCATGCCAGTCCAAGTAACCTGACCGAGTCGGGAAAGAAGATTCTGGCCGAGAACCCCGATAGCAGTGGCAGCCTGGGCATTGCCATCAGCGAGGCAGTCGAAGTGGCGGCTCAACGTGACGACACCAAGTATTCGCTAGGCAGTGTGCTCAACCATGTGCTGCTACACCAGACCGTGGTTGGACAAGAAGCCATGCGCCAGATGGAACTCGCTGACGACTACCCGGATGTCGTGATCGGTTGCACCGGTGGCGGCAGCAACTTTGCTGGTATCAGCTTTCCCTTCATCGGTGCCAAACTGCGCGGCGAGCAGGATGTACAGGTTATTGCGGTGGAACCGGCTAACTGCCCCTCGCTGACCAAGGGCAAGTATGCCTATGATTTCGGTGACACCGGCAACCTGACCCCGCTGGTAAAAATGCACACGCTCGGCTCATCCTTCGTGCCACCCGCCTCGCACGCCGGTGGTCTGCGCTATCACGGCATGGCACCGCTGGTCAGCCAGCTGGTCGACCTTGGCGAAATTACCCCGACGGCCTACAGCCAGACCGAATGTTTCGACGCCGGGGTCACTTTTGCCCGAGCCGAGGGCATTGTGCCTGCACCAGAGGCCAATCACGCAGTCAAGGGGGCTATCACTGAGGCGCTTCGCTGTAAGGAAGCAGGTGAATCACGCGCTATTCTCTTCAACCTGTGCGGCCACGGTTACTTTGATATGCAGGCCTATACCGACTACAACGCCGGCAAGCTGCAGGATTACGCTTATGATGAATCCGAAGTGGCCATGGCGCTGGCGGGATTGCCTGCGGTCGCCTGATCGCGCTTTAAGCGAGTAATGGACTGCGGCGCACCAGCAACGCAGTCTGATTGGCGCTTATTTAGCGCCTGAACTAAAATGGTGCCCTCAGGATGCACTATCAACCTGATCTTTGTGCGGTTATTTCACGGGCAGGTAATCGCACCCTTGCAGTATTGGGCCTTTCAACAAAACGATTGGTCCACGCCCTTACCACCCATGCTTTGGAGAGGAGATAAATGAGCTACCTTTTAGATGTCGTTATGCGCTGGGGCCATATCGTTTTTGGCGTGGCCTGGATTGGCCTGCTGTATTACTTCAACTTCGTTCAAACCGAGTACGTCAAGGAAGCCGACGACAGTGCTAAAGCCGATGTCATGGCGAAACTTGCCCCACGAGCCCTGTGGTGGTTTCGCTGGGCGGCGATGTTCACCTTCCTCACCGGTCTGTTGCTGCTGGGCTATGTTATGCATATGCGCCTCAGCCTGGGTATCACCCTGGGTGCATTGATGGGCACGTTGATGATGTTCAATGTCTGGCTCATCATCTGGCCTAACCAAAAGATTGTCATCGGCCTGGAATCTGGCGACAAAGCCGCAGCAGCACCCAAGGCAGGGCTGGCTTCACGGACCAACACTTGGCTCTCTTTGCCCATGCTGTTTTTCATGGTGGCGTCCGGGCACACTTCGCCGATGGCCAACGGTGGCCTGTGGGGTGGAGCCGGTGATCTCGCTATCAGCAGTGTCGCATTACTGGTTGGCCTTGCCATCATCGTGATCATCGAGGCTAACGCGATCTGGGGTAAAATGAATGGCGCTATGCAGTCGGTCAAAGCTGTCATTACCTCCTCTGTGGTGCTTACGATCATCATGTCAGGGGTAGTTACATATCTTTAAATAACGATCACCGCTGATAAAGAGGACGCCTTACAGGCGTCCTCTTTTTTTGCCTGGCCGATTCGGCTAACAAGCCACATACTGTGCCAAGGATCACTTAAAATGATTGATCGCAATCAAATTCATGAGGCGTCTGCTGACGCGTCGTGCAGCACTAACTCGTAAATTTAACTCAGCTGGGTGGAGGCGATAGAACGCGACCAACATGCCGACGAGGTCGCGGTCTAACCCAAGGGCGCCTCTGTGCAGAGGAGCGATCATGACTTGCACATAGTCATCGCGCAGATGGCCGATAATCCGATCATCCTTCACTACCTGCCACGCAGGTACAAACATATCGCGGTAGCAACGGCCAAGTGCGATCTAGAGGTCGCCGACCTCTAGATGCGCGGCTATATTCGAAACAACAGCGCGGTACTGAAGACACAACTTCCTTAATCCGTAGACGAGAAGCCCGAATGAGTCAGCTACGCATCCCTGCAGCATTTATTCGCGGCGGCACCTCAAAGGCCGTTGTCCTGAAGCGCGCAGACTTGCCAACAGACGAGACTGGTTGGCCCATGCTCTTCGCGGCTATTCTCGGTAGCCCGGATCCCAATATGCGGCAGCTTAATGGCATGGGCGGTGGCATTTCTTCGCTTAGCAAAATTTGCGTGGTCGGCTCATCAACACATTCCGGAGCTGATATCGACTATACCTTTGCACAGGTCGGCGTCGTGAACGATACGGTCGATTTCAGCGGCAATTGCGGCAACATGAGTTCGGCCGTAGGCCCCTTCGCCTACGACGAGGGCATGGTCAGCGGACCGCTCGACGGCGAGGCCGTTGTCCGCATATATAACACCAATTCAAAAAAGATCATCGCCGCCCGTTTCCCGGTCGCCGGTGGCCGCGCTGTGGTGACTGGCGACTTCGCGATCCCGGGATTGCATGGAACCGGCGCAAAAGTTGCGCTCGACTTCCTTGACCCGACTGATACCCGCGGTCGTGGCACCCTGCCCACCGGACGGGTGGCAGATCTGATGACCCTAAAAAACGGTCTCGAGGTGCATGTCACCATGATTGATGCCGCGATTCCGTCCGTCTTTGTTGCTGCTGCCGATATTGGGGGCGACACCCGGACTCACCCGGCAGAAATTGATGCCGATGCCATGCTGATGGCCCAGCTGGAAGAAATCCGCCGACGAGCGTCAGTGGCCATGGGATTAGCCCCTGACCCCGAGGCAGCGGCCTTGCAGATCGCCACGCCCAAAGTGGCTATGGTAGGCCCTACAGCTTCTTACGCAGATCTCGCAGGAACTCAACATGCGCCCCAGACCCATG
>Ga0206679_10003325_pt1 | contig 12413 bp, 12 predicted proteins | sample M110012015metaG_FD_155464 | JGI IMG/M metagenome (GOLD analysis project Ga0206679, IMG submission 155464) | Ammonia-oxidizing marine archaeal communities from Monterey Bay, California, United States - M1 100m 12015 | ecosystem: Environmental > Aquatic > Marine > Intertidal zone | place: USA... | reverse complement strand
AATACCTCTCCTATTGTATGCAACAGTATTGTTCGAATCTTTTTCAATTAAGTCTGTATAAAACTCAAGCGAATCTTTATACATATTCAAATGATCCGCATTAGCAGTTTCGGTTTTTTTATCATTGTTTGCTTCTCCTGTTGCATCATCCCCACAACTAATGATCATCCCCACCAACAAAAACAAGAATACATATTTCATAATATAATTTTTCTCTTTTACAGTCAATTCTATTTCAATAGTCAAGGTTTTCGGCTATGGATTCTAATCGCAATCTATTTCGTTGCCGTCTTCATCCCAGCATTTAGCACTTATGAATTTGCCATCCTTGTAGGTTGTTTCAATTTTTAATTGACCATTCTCGTACCAACTTCTATGCACACCATCTAGCTTTCCGCTGTCGGAGTCTTCGGAGTCTTCATATTCATCGTAGTATCCGTATTCTTCGTACATTTCAAAGCGTTCTAATTCGTCGCCCTCTGCGTCGAAGTATTTGCCACTTATTAGCTCACCATCTTTGCGATTTTCTTCCATTTCCAACTGCCCATTTTTGTGCCAAGTTCTGAATACATAAAACTCACCATCTTTGTAATTTTCACACTCCAACTGACCATTACTGTTCCATTGTTTTCTTCCATCTCGCTTTCCATTTTTGAAATTCTCTTCTAAGGATAACTGACCCTTCCCGTGCCACCATCTTATTAAACCATGTAGCTGACCATCTTTGTATTCCTTTTCACATTGCAAGTGACCATTCTTGCTCCATTGTTTGTATAAGCCATCTCTCTTACCATCTTTATAATTCGTTTCAGACTGCAAGTGGCCATTCTCATGCCAATTTCTTTCTAAACCATTACCATCTTTGTAATTCCCTTCAGACTTTAGCTGACCATACTCGTTCCATGATCTACCTAAACCATCTTTCATCCCATCTTTGTAATTTTCTTCCCCTGCCAACTGCCCATTCTCGTGCCACCCCCTGAATAAACCATCTCTCCCGCCATCTTTCCAATTCCCTTCAGAAACTAGCTGACCATTCTCGTGCCAATATCTCCATAAACCATCTTCCTTACCATCTTTGTAATTCCCTTCAGACAGTAACTGACCATTGAAGTGCCATTCTCTTTGCAAACCATCGCGCTTACCATCTTTGTAACTAAACAACTTAACAACCTTACCAGCGCTGCAATTTTTTGCAATGCCTGTGTAGTTGTCTGGAATAAATTTTGGTCCATATACATTAATTTGCACATTTATACCATTAAGGTCATCACAATTTGGTTGTTTAGCAGTTTCGGTTTTCTTATCATTCTTTGCGTCTCCTATTGCATCTCTTGACGCATCTCCTGACGCATCATCCCCACAAGAAATCATCATCCCCACCAACAAAAACACGAATACATATTTCATAAGATTACTTTTCTCTAATATACTCACTTCAATTCTATTTCAATAGTCAAGGATTTCGTTTATTGTTTCTATTCTGGGCATTCTATTTTGTTGCCATCCTCATCCCAGCATTTCCCATTTATTACTATACCATCTAAGTAATTTAATTCCTGCTCCAAATGACCATTCTCGTTCCAAACCTTGCTTAATCCATCTGCCTTTCCATCTTTTAAATTCCATTCAGACTGCAACTGACCATTCCAGTGCCAGCTTCGACTTAAACCATCTTGCTTACCATCTTTGTAATTACCCTCACCCATAAGCTGACCATTCAAGTTCCATATTCTTGCTAAACCATCTTCCTTCCCTTCTTTGAAATATATCAATTCCTTTACTTTACCTTCTTGGCACCGAAATACAATTCCTGTGTAATCTTCTGGAACTAAATCATAATCTTCAATTTGCAATCCTTCAATCTCATCACAATTTGGTTGTTTAGCAGTTTCGGTTTTCTTATCATTCTTTGCGTCTCCTATTGCATCTCTTGACGCATCTCCTGACGCATCATCTCCACAAGAAATCATCATTGCCACCAATAAAAACACGAATACATATTTCATAAGATTACTTTTCTCTAATATACTCACTTCAATTCTATTTCAATAGTCAAGGGTTTCGTCTATGGATTCTAATCGCATTCTATTTCCTTGCCGTCTTCATCCCAGCATTTTTCACTTATGAATTTACCATCCTTGTAATCATCTTGAAACCTCAACTGACCATTCATGTGCCAATATCTTTGTATGCCAGTTCGCTTGCCATTTTTGAAATTCCACTCATGTTGCAAGCGACCATTTTGGTACCACTTTTTTTGTAATCCATCTATTATACCATTTTTGTATTTACCCTCATCCTTCAGTTGGCCACTCTGCCACCATGATCTTCGAAAACCATCTAACTTTCCATTTATGTAATTCTCTTCGCTTCTCATTTGACCGTTCTCGTACCATAAACTGGATAAACCAACTTCTTTGCCATTTTTGTAATTGCTTTTATACGACAACTGACCATTCTTGTACCAGCTTTTGTATGATCCATCAATTTTGCCATTTTCGTAATTGCTTTCAAATATCAGCTGACCATTGTCACGTTTAGAATAAACCACTCCTGTAATGGTTTCCTGCGTTGACTTTAGAATCAAATCAGCTACCTCCCATCGCTTTATATCATAATAATTAGTCTCATCTGCGCGATATCTCTTTTGACTGTAAATAGCTACTGTCAATCCAAGCAGCAAAAACACTAATACATATTTCATAATATAATTTTTCTCTTTTACACTCAATTCTATTTCAATAGTCAAGGTTTTCGGCTACTGCCTTTTTTACCATTTGCAACTTCTTAAGTTCCCGTCTTCATCAAAGCATTTTTCGCTTATTGCAGCACCATCTTTGTAATTATATTCATATTCCAATTGACCATTTTTGTGCCAACCCATTATTAAACCATCCAATTCGCCATCTTTCCAATTTCCTTCATACTCCGGCTGACCATTCTCGTACCAAGCCCTGCATAAACCATCTTTTTTACCGTCTTTGTAATTCCAATCTAAATTGAGCTGTCCATTTTCGTGCCATTGACTCATTGATCCTTCTTGCTTTCCGTCTTTCCAATTCCCTTCAAACTGCAGCGCACCATTCTCATACCATCCTCTATGTAAACCATCTTCCTTTCCGTCTTTGTAATTCCTTTCATACCGCAACTGACCATTTTTGTGCCAACCTCTTCTTAAACCATTACGCTTACCATCTTTCCGAGGGGGAAACTCTTCACGCAACTGCCCATTATCGTACCACTCTCTACATAAACCATCTTCTTCACCGTTTTTGTAATTATATTCAATCTCCAGCTGACCATTCAGGTACCAACTTCTACTTAAACCATCTACTTTACCAGCTTTGTAATTCTCTTCATTTGCTATCTGCCCATTGTTGTACCAATTCCTAGATAAACCATCTTGCTCACCATCTTTGTAATACTGTTCCAAGACTAACTGACCATTACTGATCCAAACTCTAAATAAACCATCGTGCTTTCCCTCTTTGTAATTATGTAGCCTTTTGACCTTACCATCTTTGCACTCAAATGCAATACCTGTGTAATCTTTTGGAACTAAATCAAAATCTGTATAAAGAAACCCTATAATCTCATCACAATTAGGCTGTTTAGCAGTTTCGGCTTGTGCGTTTACTACACTTGTAAGTCCAAGTATCAAAAAAACGAATAGAACTTTCATAATTAATAAATTTTAAAATAAATGATCTACTTGATCAAAATGGTAGTTTCGTATCTGGCAATCTTCATTAGGTCATGCTTATTTCTGATTCCCACGGTTCCCGATAACTTCATTTTTCCACTCTTTGTAGGAGTGAATTCCACAATGGCCCTGCCATTTTTGGTCTCAATAACTCTACCCTGATCAGGCTCAACTCTTGGTTGTCTTTCAGAACCAAACGCCAGTATGACCACTTCCATCCTTACCTTTTCTCCTACTGAAGCATTAGTGGGAGCAAAAGCTCGACCCTCAACAGCAGAATACGTGTATTGTCCTCCATTTACTACATCTGCCAGATAGAAAAATGCATCCCTTCGTGCGGCAAGAATTTCATTTTGCAATTGGGTCAGCTCAAGTATCGCAACAACAACAGGTGCCTGATCAAATGAAGATCCTATCCAATGGGCCACGTCAATGTTGCCTATTTCTGAATAAGAAGAAAGACCATACTCGTTTTTTGTGAGATCCATATACAGCTTCTCTACCACTTCCGCCAGGTCTTGATTATAATTATGCTTCATTTCGGCAAATGCTCTTTCTACCATTCTGGATAAGTCTCGAATATCGATAAAGCCGTTAATATTTGGATCTTCAAAAGTGAATAAAATGGGGTCCCATTCGGGATATTCATTGGATTCAAATTTGAGCAGTTTATGGTATGTATTCACCAAAATAGAAGGCAACGTGTTTCTGTAGTCTTTCATTGCCGGCCATACGGCAAATCCAGGCGCAGTCTTATCCGGGTGCTCAAGGGATCTGTCAATCCCCATGATGCGCATAGGTGCTTTCGTATTCTTCTTTGAAGAAATATTGCTTAAAGCCATTCGAATAGGTTTGACAAAAGGTACTTTCTGATAGTACCCATTGAACCCATCTTTAATCAATCCCGGGTTTTCTACGTCCTTGTAATTCAATGTCCTATCTTCTGTCGGTAAACATATCGGATGCTCCGAATCCGGGTCAAGGTTTTCTTTCGAGGCCTGCATAATCAACAATTTGACTTTATCAATCAGCTGAATCTTCTCACCGGTTAATTTATCAATTTCCAGCATGGCCTCATAGACGATTCCTGCCCTCTCATTCTTACCTGTACCACCAGGATAAGAAACTAGCTCCTGAACGTATTCGCCCCGGACATTAGCATGATGATATTCCTTCAGGTTCCTAACCTGCAGGTTTGCTTCAATACGCACAACGGCGTCGAATACCGAAGGAGATTTGTTTGAAAATGACCTCTTTTTGTTATCTGTGCTAGTTTTTTCAGGTTTGTTATTTTCATTTGCACAAACAAACAAAAACGGAAGTATGAGAACGAGTGAATAGAGATTTTTCATAGTTTGAGTTTTGTCTAATATACCAAAAATAGTGCCATGGCGCATTTGAAAACTCAAGCTTTTTTTACCTAAGATTAGTGCCTGCCCGGAGGCATTTATGAAGCTTAAGAATGGGTGATTATTGCTAACTTGTAGAAAAAACACTCTATCGAAGATCTAAAGGAAATTAAACCCAGGATGCTGGCCTTTTATCAGGTGCCTTTTTTGTATTTGCTCGTGCCTTTCTGTCTGGGTATTTTCTGTGAATATTTTTTTAGTACGCATTTTCCGTGGCTTATCTCATCAGGCATTGTTCTTTTTATTGCCTTGATCTTTTATATTATAAAAAAATACCGGTTTTTACCTTTAACCGCATTCCTTTTTATGCAGCTCGGGTATTTCGGTATGTTCCTCGACAACCCTGCTGAAGAAGCAGAACCTATAGAAGCAGAATACTACCAGCTCAGCATACTTGAAACCAGTGATACCAGAAAAGAATGGAACAAAGGGCTGGCTCATATTGAGTATGGCTACACCGAAGGAAAACCCACTGAGAAAATAGACCAAAACGTACTTTTTTATACTGACAGCAACTCTATTAAACTGCTCAGTGAAGGAGATGTTATTCTTTTGTCGAGTGCACTCTCTAAAATTGAAAACAAGGGAAATCCTGGAGAATTCAATTCGACCTTATACTGGAAGTCAAAAAACACCTCGCTCCTCACCTTTTTTATTTTTGATGATTTTTCCATAGTAAATAACCAGCCTACCACCTTTAAAAAATCCATACAAGAATCGCTTGTTGAGATATTGAATCAAAATTTGCCGCAAAATCAGATTGGTATAGCTAAAGCATTGTTCCTTGGGGATAAATCATCACTTGACTATGAAACAACAAGTGCATTTAGTGCTGCCGGAGCCATGCACTTACTTGCTATTTCAGGATTGCATATCGGTTTAATGATCCTGGTTTTAATGCAGTTTTTCAGGGTTTTTTCCAAGGTCATTTCCAAAATTCAAGCTCTAATCTTCATCATCATATTAATCTGGTTTTATGCATTTATTATAGGGTTTCCACCCAGCGTAGTGAGATCGGTATTTATGTTTAGTTTGATCTCTTTAGGAAGTGTATTGGGAAGCCAGAAAAGTCAGCTTAACCTATTGTGTTTTTCCGCCCTGGTTCTACTTCTCGTTCATCCCTGGTACTTATTCGATATCGGCTTCCAGCTCTCCTACGCGGCTATGTTTGGTATATTTTTCACCTACACCCCTATCCAGCAGTTTATACCTTTAAAAAATCGCTTATTAAAATTTCTTTGGAACGGAACGGCTCTGGGATTGGCGGCTCAGGTATTCACCATACCTCTCTGCATCTATTATTTTCATCAGTTCCCCAATTACTTTGCATTGACCAATCTCGGTATTATTTTAATTTCCGGTCTATTAATTTCATTTGGGATAGGCTTATTCGTGTTTTCCTGGTCTCCTTTTGTTGCCTTAATTATGGGAACTGTTCTATCTGGTTTATTATTTGTTTTGATCTATTTTATTCAATGGATCGAACAGCTGCCAGGAGCTGTAGCCAAGGGATTTCTTTTGTCAGAAATGGAGCTGTTCATTTTTTATGCCATACTTATTTGTGCTGTAATAATCATTAGTAAAAAGCTTTCCGCAGTCATAAAGTACGTAGTCATTGTTGGATTATTCGCAGGGATTTCTTTTCACCGTTATCAAAATATCAACAGCAATCATCTCCTGTTTTTTAATAATTCTAAACTCACATTTGCATTACATATCGACCAAGACATTTATTTCTTCTATGACGACGAAGAAAATAATAAAATGAAATACAGCCGTTTGCTCGAAACCTATGAAAAATCGTATCCAGGAAGGATTCATATGACTTCAATAAAGAACAAAAACCTACAAATGTCCGTGAACGGAAAAGAAGTAAAGATTGAAGCATTAAAAAATCAAAAAAAAATCACATTCAATCAAAAATGCTATACCATAGAATACGAAAACACGGCACAGCCAGACCCAGAACTCAAGCAAATAGGCATGCCCTGGGTTAAAGGATTAAACACCACACTCAACAATGCAATAATCTTTCCCTTTTGATGGCATAGTAATACCCAATTAATCAGTCCAATGTTATCTTAATGTTAAGTATTTCAAAATACTTGATACTCAATCTAAAAGAATGTGTACTTTTGCGCCCTGAAATAAAAATATTTGATATGAAATTAACATTGATTACCCTATTTACTTCTATTGCAGTTTCCTTAACTGCTCAAGTTCCAAACTGGACGCAAAACACTTGCGATGGCAACTCATACAGCATGTATGCAGAGCTTTCAAAAGGGAAAGCGGTATTGCTCAACTTTTCAAACATTTGGAGTCCCGGAAGCAGCTCTACAGCTGAACAAACCGAGACTATTTGGCAAAACATGTACAACTCAAATGTCAAAGTATTTGGATTTATAAATGAAGATCAGGATTTTAATACTGCCGATTGCTATGACATGGATATATGGGAAGCAACACACGGAATTAGCTTTCCTACCTTTATCAATATTGAAAATGTACTATCTACATATATTAATAAATACACTGAAGATGGAGCTGTTAATCTCCCTTGGCTACTTCTGTTTCTTCCAGATGAAAACAATCCAGGAAACAGCTCTTTGGTTTATAGCGGAAATAGCATAAGTGCAGTTAATCATATTCTTCACGATCAATGGCTTGGACAGCTAGGTGTGCCTACCTTAGGTTCTAATGACAGGAGAGTAGTAAAAATCTTAGATCAGCTTGGAAGAGAGACAACTTTTAAAACAAATACACCATTGATCTATGTCTATAGTGATGGCAGCACAAAAAAAATATTCTCTTTTGAATAAATCTTTCCATTTGAATCTTAGCTCATTTAACAAATGAAATAACTTAAAATTAACATTGCGATTTGCAATTGTATCTAAAAGATTGTGTACTTTTGCACCTTGAAAATTTAAAAACAACGGAATGAAATCTATCTTAAGTATCCTTTTTCTAAGCGTAGCATTACACTCTTTTTCACAAATACCAGACTGGACTCTATCCACCTGTACCGGAGACGAATACACCATGCGAACTGAGCTTGCCAGAGGCAATGCGGTGTTAATAGATTTTGCTACGATGTGGAGCGGACCATGCAATGCCATTGCACCTCAAACTGAAAACATATTTCAGGAATTCGGAGCTGGAAACAATCAGCTGATTGTTTTTGGATTTTTAAATCAGGACGAGATGTTTAATACCACAGATTGTCATGATGAAATTGATTGGGTCTCAACACATGGAATCACTTATCCTGTATTCACGGATGTGGAGGATGTGATATTTGAATATGCTGATGTATTTACGGATAACGGTTCTGTTGGATTTCCATGGCTGATGCTATTCTTCCCTGGCTCATCTGAGTTTCCGGAAGATCGTCTTGTTTATCAGGGACACGATATAAATCAGGTCAATCAAATCATTCAGAACGAATGGATTCCTCAGCTTGGAATTAATGAAGCTTTAGCTAATGAAAAAGAGCTTGTTAAAATCGTAGACCAGCTTGGAAGAGAGACTGCCTTTAAACCCAATACAACACTCATTTATGTGTACAGTGATGGGAGTACCGAAAAGGTGTTTACCGCAGAATAAAATTCGTCTTAAAATTTTCCTTGGGTTTTTACTTTGACATAGGTCGAGATTCCTTTCATAGTTTTATCTTTACCAAAAATTGTAAATGAAAGTCATTTGTCCCAAAGAATACCAGAATCGTATCGCTCAAGGTGAATCCATTGAAATCATTGATGTACGAGAGCATTACGAGTATGAATTCTGCAACATTGGCTCGAGACATATCCCTATGGCGGAGGTAATGGATCATGCGGAAGAATTGAGCACAAAAGCAAATCTGGTTATCATGTGTCGCACAGGTAAACGTGCTGAAGCAGTAGCAAACCTTTTGGAATGTGAAACTTCTCTGGAAGAGGTCTTGATACTTGAAGGAGGACTCACTGGCTGGAAGGAAAAAGTGGATCCCAGCTTAAATATCGAATAAATGGACATCATTCATCAGCTCATTGATTTCATCCTGCATCTGGATTCCTATCTGTTCACAATGATTATGGATTACGGGAACTGGATCTATTTAATTCTGTTTCTTATTGTATTTGTAGAAACCGGATTGGTAGTCATGCCCCTACTTCCAGGAGATTCTCTTCTCTTTGCAGCAGGTACGTTTTGTGCAGGCGTGGTTCAGAATGGACAAACAGCCGAGCTCAATATTATGATCATTATCCCACTATTGATTTGTGCTGCACTCTTGGGTGATAATCTCAATTATTATGTGGGAAAGAACATCGGCCTAAAAGTGATGCAATGGAAAATTCGGGGAAGACAGCTGGTGAAGCAGGCCTACATCGACAAAACCCAGTCGTTCTATGACAAACACGGACCCAAAACTATTATTATAGCAAGGTATGTCCCTATTGTAAGAACCTTTGCTCCATTTGTAGCTGGAGTGGGTCAAATGAAGTATTTTAAATTCCTTAAATTCAGTATTATAGGTGCTTTTACTTGGGTTTTTGCTTTAACTTTTTTAGGCTACTTTTTTGGCAACCTGCCCATTGTCCAGAGAAATTTTGAAATCGTAATTTTTGGAATTATAGGCCTATCCCTTTTACCTATGCTTATTGAATATATCAAGGCTAAAAGGAAGCGCAAATCCCAATAAATTATTTAATAAATTATGCACGCATAATATTATTTTTACTACTTTTGACGCAAATAAATCTATAACAGAACTATAACAATGAGTAACACAGCATATATAGTAGCCGGATTTCGTTCCGCAGTCGGAAAAGCAGGTCGTGGTGGGTTTCGTTTTTACAGACCAGACGACATTGGTGCTTCCGTAATCAGACATCTGGTAAACAGTATCCCTTCTCTTGACAAAGAGAGAATTGACGATGTAATCGTTGGAAATGCTACTCCGGAAGCTGAGCAAGGACTTAATATGGGTAGAATGCTCTCTTTAATGGGTCTCGATACGGATAAGGTTCCTGGAATGACTGTGAACAGATACTGCGCCTCAGGACTGGAAACTATTGCTATTGCAAAAGCAAAAATTGAAGCTGGAATGGCCGAATGTATAATTGCTGGTGGAGCTGAGTCTATGTCTGTAATGGCCATGGGAGGCTGGAGAATTGTTCCTAATGCCAAGGTAGGGAAAGAAAATCCGAACTGGTACTGGGGTATGGGGCTTACTGCCGAAGCCGTAGCCAAAGAATTTAAAGTAAGTAGAGAGGACCAGGATGAATTCGCATTAAATTCTCATAACAAAGCTTTAAAAGCCATTAAAGAAGGAAGATTCAAGGATGAAATCGTCCCTATAGAGGTAGAGCATATCTTTTTAGATGAAAATGAAAAAAGACAGGTTAAAAAATATACAGTAGATACAGACGAAGGTCCAAGACCAAGTAAGATTGAAAAGCTTAATTCTCTTCGTCCCGTGTTTGCTCAGGGAGGGTCAGTAACTGCCGGAAATTCTTCGCAGACTTCTGATGGAGCTGCTTTTGTGATGGTAATGTCGGAGAAGATGATGAAAGAACTAAACATTGAGCCAATAGCTCGACTTGTATCCTATACTACCGTTGGTGTAGAACCTCGAATAATGGGAATTGGTCCTGTCACTGCGATTCCTAAAGCATTAAAAATGGCTGGCTTGAAAATGAATGACCTGTCACTTGTCGAACTCAATGAAGCCTTTGCCTCTCAGTCTGTAGCCGTTCTTAGAGAGACTGGGCTAAATCCAGATATTGTCAATGTAAACGGAGGAGCCATTGCTCTGGGTCACCCTTTGGGATGTACTGGAGGAAAACTCTCTGTGCAGTTAATTAATGAGCTAAGAAAAAGAAAGCAAAAATACGGCATGGTCACCATGTGCGTGGGTACAGGCCAAGGTGCTGCAGGAGTTATTGAGCTTTTAAATTAATGCCTGAAATTCTTTTTTTAAGGCCTCTACAGCAATTTCAGTAGGAAACTGTTCGAGCTGTGCACTAATTTCCAGTATTTTTTCAGAAAGATCTGTACTCGTTGATTTCTCATTCATTTGAGTACCGGCCATATGAATGAGCTTAATTACTTCTTCTTTGGAATTTTTCATGATTTCCCATGTCATTGCAGAAATAAAAATCTGCTGAGCTACATTGTGCTCAAATTCCTCCCTAACAGCTTTCACCAGCTCAGCCTGGTATAGTGTGGCATTTAAATCCCTTTTATGCGTACGCATGATTAAGCTATTGGGGTGTATTCTTTCCATTAATAAAACTGAACGCTGATAAGCATCCAATCGGCTCGGAAGGAAAAATTCCTGACGCGATTTTTTTAGCTCGGTATGTAGCTTTAAGGTATCTTTTGAGGATTGATTCTTAATAAAACGAAATACGATTAAAACGATAGCTCCACAAGTAACAGCGACCAAAATGAGATAAATTATTGGATTCATAGGAACATTTTTACAAATATATACTTACTTACCAAAGATTAACGATAAAAGAACAATAAGGATACATTTGATTCCTTAAATTTACACGGATAATTTCTCTTTATGAACCCAACACTTATTATTTCTGTTCTTGTGCTCTATTTTGGACTGCTCTATGTCATATCCCATATCACGAGCAGAAATGCAGGAAATGAGGCCTTTTTTATTGGAGAAAGAAAATCACCCTGGTATCTGGTTGCCTTTGGAATGATTGGGGCATCACTTAGTGGAGTCACTTTTATTTCAGTTCCTGGATGGGTAGGTAATGATGCCAATCAATTCAGCTACATGCAGGCTGTTTTGGGCTACTTTTTCGGTTATCTGGTCATTGCCTATGTCCTGATGCCTATTTATTACAAAATGAAAGTAATCTCCATTTATGAATACCTCAATGATCGGTATGGTTTTTTTAGCCATAAAACAGGAGCTATACTGTTTCTGGTTTCCAGAGTAATTGGAGCGTCAGTCAGATTAATGCTGGTGGCAGAAGTACTTCAGTTTATACTCTTTGAAAAATGGGGAGTTCCCTTTGAACTCACTGTCGCCTTTTGTATTGCTTTAATCTGGATTTATACGAACAGAGGTGGGATTAAAACCATTGTCTGGACAGATACACTACAAACCGGATTCATGTTGCTTTCGGTTATTCTCGCAGTCTACTTTATTAAGAATGCTTTGCCTATGGAGGCACATGAGGGAATAATTCAAACGGTCGCCGACAGCTCCTATTCCCAAATTTTCTTTTTTGACGACATCAACAGCAGCAATCATTTCATCAAACACTTTTTAGGGGGAATAT
>Ga0206679_10003323_pt1 | contig 12415 bp, 11 predicted proteins | sample M110012015metaG_FD_155464 | JGI IMG/M metagenome (GOLD analysis project Ga0206679, IMG submission 155464) | Ammonia-oxidizing marine archaeal communities from Monterey Bay, California, United States - M1 100m 12015 | ecosystem: Environmental > Aquatic > Marine > Intertidal zone | place: USA... | reverse complement strand
TACTCAGCTCGGTTTTATTCTTTTTCGCCTTCATAAGTTGTATTGGCGAAGCCTGAGGTGTGACTTTTATTTGAGAAGCGACAGAGGCAGGAACTTGACTGCTGTCACCGTATAGCGAGTCGATTTTGTCCAAATGGATAGGCAGCCCATCGTACGGTTTTATTTCAATGTTTAGGTCTTTCAGATGCTGAACTACTTGTGTGTTGAAAGTAGTGTCGCAAAAGAGATAGCCTTTGGTCTCTTCTAGCAACAGCCAGCTGTAGAAAACAGGATTGCATGCTACGTCGTTTCCCCTCAGATTGAGCAGCCAGGCGATTTCGTCTAAGGCCGTAAAGAGGAATGGTGCGTGAATCTGCTGGCGCACCTTTTCTAATTTCTGTGCAGCATTTTCACCCGAGTATTTCACTGCGAGGTGAAATACGGGTTGCGCTGGAAGTGCTGGACGATCTTTCCAAATGTCTTGTGCGGGATCACCAACAGCCAAGATTTCGGCACCAAATTTCTTGAAACGTTTCTTGGTTCTTGCTAGAGCTGACGCTGGAACCAACCTTCCATCTATGCCGATTTTACTGCCAATTTGAACTCGTTCCTCAATCCAGTGCACATGATCAAGGCCGTGATTTACTTTTTGACGTAAAACTTCCCATTCGATTTCAAGCTGTTGTTCGGCCTGAAGGAAGTATCGGGAGTCAACCGAAACGATCGCCTCTTGTTGTGTTATTACCGCCGTTCCAGCTGAACCACTAAATCCAGACGCCCATTCTCGCGTTTTCCAGTGATCGGCAACGTATTCAGAAAAGTGGGGGTCGTTGGTTGGGATGATCAACACGTCGAGCATGTTTTCGTTCATCCAGACACGGAGGATTTCGAGATTGGTCATGGCGGCAAGATAATTTATGGGACACGGATTTTTGAAGAGTAGCCATAGAGTTTCACGAGGATAAGATTTAGCCAAGATTTCACCAACTTGCCACGTACCTATTCTCAAAGAACAACCATGAAAGTAGTATTGTCTAGTCTCGTAATCTTATTTGGAACATCTGTCTTCGCGCAAAACTGCTTGAAGTTCAGCGAAATGCCGCCGGATTTCGCCCAAGCTTTTCACGATAATTTCGATAAGCATGTTGAGATATTTGGCGCCCACCTTGTGGCTACACCTAGTGTGAGCGACGCAGGTGCGCTTCACGCCGCAGGTATTTTGGCCCAGTGGCTAGACAACGACGAAGATGGTATTGCTGACAACCCAACCATAGTGGCAGAAATGGCCTCAGTTGATGCTACGATTGTGATGTTTGATTACCCAGATTCAGATGAGTTTGAGGACTTTATTGTGGACCTTGAGAGTGAGCTGGCCGACCCATGGAGCTTGGCACTTCAAGATTTATATGACGAAGAAACACATCCCGGAGGCTCCTCCCAGTCTGAAGGATTTGATGCCTCATTAGAGGAATGCTTACATCTTGTTACGCACTACGGCTATGCCAGTGCATACCCAACAGAATTCGGGGAGCAAATTGGCAGCACATTGGCAGATGCTATGGATATCGCTAGAGGAGGACAGTTTGAGAGCATTCCAAATAATTATCCGGATGAGGCTTGGTACCACTACGACGATCAGACATGTGATTATGGGTGCATGGCCACTGAGTATATTTATTGGGGTTTGACGTCATTGTTGGGCGGTCAAAACTATCCAGGAAGGTGCAATGAAATTGACAACGAGTGGGAGTTGTGCGAGCCTGTCGAATTTGCAGCGACGGACGTGGCTTTACAGGCCTTGATCACTAATTCACAGTACTACATGCCGACGATCCTTCCAGACGGAATGTATTGCGTTGCGACAGATATCAATGAAATTGAGCGAGCGCTGAACGTCTGGCCAAATCCAGTGAAGGACATGTTGTATGTTGATGTTCCAATACAGGTAAGTGAGGTGATTGTCATCGATTCTCTAGGACGAATCGCGTATAATGTTGGTGTCGCAGGAGCGGAGACAATTCAGATTAATGTTGCGGGATGGCCAAATGGACTCTATACCGTGAGAGTTGGAAATAGTGTTCAGGTGATCACGAAACATTGAGTTTGGAATAAATTATAAGGCATAAAAAAGCCCGTCATAAGACAGGCTTTTTATAAATATCTGTTAGGGACAGGTACTTACACTATTCGAACGTTAGTTGCGCTCAACCCTTTTGGGCCGCTCTCTACCTCATAACTTACCTTGTCACCTTCGTTGATTTCGTCTTGTAGATTGTTGGCGTGAACAAACACGTCCTTTTCTCCTGAGTCTGGAGTAATGAAGCCAAATCCTTTGGCGTTGTTGAAAAACTTTACTGTTCCGTTATCCATGATGATTGTTTTTAAATCGGTCGCAAGTTAGCTTTTTCTTGAATAGTACAGCGCTACCGAGGCTTTGACTCTAAAAATTTTTGCTGGAGTACTTTGATGTTCTGAATATATAGGCCTCTCCTTACATCGATTTGGCTTTTCTAAACCAGGTCAAATAGCGCGGTTTCTTAGGGTTGTTAAGACTAAAATTATCAACGAGGTATCGACAGGAGAAAGCGAAAATAATTGGGAACATAGTTTCGATCTACTCGTCGGGCAATTTCAAGATCATTCCTGGGCCGAGCACTAAATCATCGACATGACCGGCGATCAATTGGTCATGGGTTTGAACGTGAATGTGCATGTTGGTCGTGTGGTGAGTGAAAATCGAATGGTGTGAATCGGAATAGAATCCAAGCATTTTGACCGCGCGGTTTTCGGCTGTGCCGTTCATGCCTGATTTGATGTGTTTTTCGTGAGAATGTGCAGTGTCGCCTTCTTTCCAATTGATGACGTGCCAGTCGAATGCCCGAGCGGTCCCTTCGAGAAGAAAAGGAAAAGGCTCGTCCGTGTTAATGTTTCTTTGTTCGGCTGCTTTGGCCACGAATTCTTCCAACTCGTTCATGAAAACCACCTCTTTTGGAATTTCGATGGTCTTCCACTTTTTCACCGATGCATAGACCAAAAGAGCCGCTTTCTCTGAGTAGGTTTTGTCATAGATCAGAAAGCTCCCTTTGACCCGAGTGTTTTCTGGTTTTCCATCGAATATTTGAATTTCGCCTTTCAGGTTTTCAAACGCACCCAGAGCGTATACGTGCTCGAGATCGGATAGGTCATTGAGATCAGCTTTTGCCGAGAGGTCACCCTCCTTCATCATGTGTTTTAACGCGCCGAAGTGGTGAACTTCATAGCTAACCGGTGGCGTGGGCCCTGAGTTGCAAGAGGCTAGAGCAAGAAAAACGAAGATAAATGGGAGGCGTTTCATTGGCAAAAAGTATATGCTATAATGGAATTGTTTTCGCTGCATAAAATTAGGGTAATTAGTGAGCCTATTCGTTGGATTGAGCAAGGATTTGGAACTTTTCGACCAATTTCAATCGACTGATAGTCTTTTACTCCGCCTCTTTAAACCGCCATGCCACAAATCGACTGGCCTTGATGCCTTGAGTCATTTCCACCACTTTAACTTCCGTGCGAGGAATGGCGTCGATCATTTCAGTGATGCCGCGAACACTGTCGTTTCTGGAGATAAGCGAGGTAAACCACCCCACCTGATCCATGAACTGTACACTTTCTTCTGCCAGCGTTTGGATAAAGGCAGCTTCTCCTCCTGGAGTCCAGAGTTCGTTAGATCTTCCGGCGAAATTGAGCTTCTCACGTTTTTTCGAAGAAAGATTGCGAACCTTACGCTGGTTGTGTTTTTGAGCGTCTTCGAGGCTTTTGAAATGCGGGGGGTTGCAGACCATTACATCAAAATTATCGTCGGGTTGAATGATATTCTCCAAGATCAGTTTTGGGTCAGATTGTACCCGCAACTCCACCGAAGAAAGTGAGGGGTTGTTGGCAATAATCTGTGCTGCGTGTTTGATCGAATCTGGGTTAAGCTCACTTGCTGTGCAATGCCAACCAAAGTGTCTTGTGCCCAGGATTGGGTAAATCATATTTGCTCCAGTACCGATGTCAAGCATCTTAATTTCCTTTTCTGGAAGCAGGTCTGCGATGTTGAGCAGATAGTCGAGTCGACCAGGAATGGGTGGACAAGGAAAGCCTTTAGGGATGTCCCAATGCACGTCGAACTGCGTCTTTAGTAGGGCCTTGTTGAGCGCTTTTACCGCACGCTGATCACCAAACTTGATGGTCTTGGTGCCTTGCTTATTTGGAAAGACGTATTTCGCCAGAGCATCGTTGTGTTTGACCAAGTTGTCAAAATCGTAATCGGTGGCGAAGGGGTTTTTTTTGTGCACGGGGAATGGATTGAAGGCGCCAAATATCCGCTATTGTTTCACAGAGTTCCGTAAAGTGCTCACGAAGTTTCGCAGAGCGCGATCATTCTTTGATAAACTCTGTGGCGCTTTTTTTTCTCCTATTATTGAGGCACATCCCTTTTCTATGGGAAAACCTGAAGTCTCAACTCCGAGGTTCAAAGAGTTTCTGGAATTTGGCTGGGAGCGGGTCGTCGACAAGAATCTGTTCCTTAGAAAAGGGATGGGTAAACTGCAGAGAAAAGGCGTGTAGATACATGCCTTTACCCATTAGTACCAAACCTTCGGTTCCGTAGTCCTTGTCTCCTAAAATCGGGTTTCCAATGCTCGAAAGGTGAATACGAAGTTGGTGTCTCCTTCCAGTTTTCGGCTCAAGTTTGACCAAGTTTAATTTGTCAAATCGCACCGAATCTACGGTACTGCAAACGGAGAAAATGGATAGGGATTCCTTGTTATCTATTTGATGCGAGATCTCTCCATTGGGTTCCATTTTGCCGATAGCTGCGGCATAATAGATCTTTGCGATTTCTTTGTTTTCAAAGGCCTTATTGAGCGCTCGGATACTGCTTCGGGTTTTGCCTACAAGTAATGCCCCCGTAGTTGCATGATCTAAACGGTGGACGGGGTGAGGTGAGGTAGCGTCTGCAAGTGGGCTGATTTTTAGATTTAGCCTCAGCGCATTGCCCACATTCTTAAAACTATTGCCGCTTACAGCGATTCCCGCAGGCTTATGGATCACCGCTAAATGGTCGTCCTCGTATAGAATTTTTAGCGGGAAGTTGAACGCCTTTTTTGGGTTTGCATTTTCTGGAATCGATATATGAAGTCGTTCACCTCCAGTGATCCAAGTGCCCGTTTTGGCTGGCTCATCGTTGATGGTAATATGGCCTTTTTTCAGCGCCTTTTTGAGTGCTGATTTTGTGGGGGTAGCCTCGAATATCCCGATCCCATATTGTTGGAGTCGAATTGGCTGATCGAGTGGTGGAACGTTATGGGTTTCTGAGGTTACGATGGTGAGGTATGACTGGGCTTCTATAAAGTCTGATTAAATTGTCTTAGCCATCAACTCTAGCTTCTAACAATTCAATTGTTCCTTCTAAATATTTAATAGCTTTTCCTTTAATCGTTACCCTGTCCTTTTTTAACTGGCACATCAAATTCCCTCTGCGTTCAGAAATTTGCACAGCTTTTAGCTTTGTTTTATTTAATCTGTCAGCCCAAAAAGGGGTCAAGGTGCAATGAGCAGATCCAGTTACGGGGTCTTCAAATACAACTGCTTGCGGTGTAAAAAACCGTGAAACAAAATCAACATTTTTAGATTTCCCTTTTGCAGTAACAATTATTCCACCTGGATTAATGTTGATTTGATTTAAAATAGAATTATTTGGTTTAAGACTTCTCACATCATCTTCTGAATCATAAACCAATAAATAGTCGCGGGCTTTCCAAACCTCTTTTGGCTGAATATTTAGTCCGTCGCTTATGATTTTTGGTAAATCAGATTTTTGCGGAGATCTTGATGGAAAATCGAGTTCATAATATTGATTCTCTTTTTTTACTCTTAGAATTCCGCTCTGAGTATCGAAAAGGATTTCGTCTCCTTTAAAATTCAATTCCTCAAAAATCACAAATGCAGAGGCTAAAGTTGCATGGCCACATAAGTCAATTTCAAACTCAGGAGTAAACCATCTTAAATGGAATAGATTCTTTGATAATGGCACAAAAAATGCTGTTTCTGCGAGATTGTTTTCGATAGCAATATTCTGAAGAATCTCGTCTGTCAGCCAATTGTCTAAGGGGCATACTGCTGCCGGGTTTCCGCCAAATAGTTTATCAGTAAAGGCATCGATTTGATAGATATCTATTTTCACTCCTTTCTGTTTTTGATGTTGCGCATAACGGTTTGCGGCTAATATGATCAGGCCTTAGTTTTTTAGTCTCACGTTTAATTTTTGACAATGGACAGATACGTTGCCACAAACCAATAGAAATGTAGTGTCAGAACTAGATTAGTCTATGCAGTCTTCGGGGCAAGTGCACCAGGCGTCACCCGGCTGGCAATCTGGAGTACAAGGACATTCGACGCAGCTGGAATCTTGACAACAAGCTGCAGAGTTTTGTGTCGCTGAGTTTGCATAAACCACTACCCCAGTAGTGAGCAGAAGTGCCCCAAAGCCAATAATAATCTTCTTCATTTTGAATTCTCCTAAAATGAACGACAGACATTGAAGCTGTTAAATGTCTTATAGCTTGACAAGCTGTCTCATCCAATTAGGTCAAAGATAATGAAAGTCAAATTTTCTGACCTACAGTCATATGCACAGAGGGTATGAACTATACACCTTGTTGGTTGATGAGAAGAGGATAGGTTAATTTGGTTTGATGCTCATTTCATAAACGAGTTCTCCACCCTCCATCAGTTCTGAATGCGAAATGGTATTGCCTTGGATCTCTCGTCCGTTCATGGATACGGTCTTTACGTAAACATGCTCCGATGATTGTCCTTCTGCTTTGATCTTAAGCACTTTGCCATTACCCAATTTCACGGTTGCTTCCTTCAAATTGGGAGACCCCAGTGCATAGTTCGGAGATCCTGGGGTTACAGGGTAAAAGCCTAATGCGCTGAATATGTACCAAGCACTCATTTGTCCGGCGTCATCATTTCCGCAAAGACCATCAACCGTTGATCCGTACATGGTGTCCATGATCATGCGTACACGTTCCTGTGTTTTTTGTGGGGCATCGGTCCAGTTGTATAGGTATGGGATGTGGTGTCCAGGCTCGTTGCCGTGAACGTAATTTCCGATGATCCCATCGCGTGTAATATCTTCATGTTTTTCAATCAGGGCATCGTCAATTTCCATGGTGAACAAGGAGTCGAGTTGTGTGGCAAACAACTCCTTACCTCCCATCATATCAATCATCGTTTCAATGTTCTGTGGAACATATAAGCCATAATTCCAAGCATTCCCTTCTATGAAGCCCTGACCATGTGTATCCATGGGGTCAAAATCTTGTCGGAATTTACCATCGGATAGTTTGGGTCTCATGAAACCAATGTTCGGGTCATAAACGTGTTTGTAATTCTCCGATCGCGACAAGAACTGTTTCATAAGGGCATCATCCCCGATCCCTTCGGCCATTTGCGATATACACCAGTCGTTGTAGGAGTACTCCAATGTTTTAGAAACAGAAGAATGGCTCTTGTCATCTGGTACGTAACCGTATTCCATGTAGTCTCCAAGCCCATCAAAATATTCAACTGTCGCCGTATTGACTGATGCTTGAAGAGCGCGATGTTGGTCGAAGTCGCCCACACCTTTTGCCATAGCATCTGCAATGACTGAGGTTGCGTGATAACCGATCATACACCAGTTCTCGTTAGCATAATGACTCCAAATTGGCAACATCTTGTGCACACTCTGGTCGTGATGTGCCAGCATGGACTTGACCATATCATTGTTGCGTTCAGGCTGGGTGATGTTGAAAAGCGGATGAAGCGCACGGTAGGTGTCCCAAAGCGAGAATATGGTGTAATTCACAAAACCATCTGAATGATAAATGTTCTGATCTAATCCTCGGTAGCGACCATCCACGTCCTCGTAGAGGATTGGAGATAAATTGGTGTGATACAGTGCTGTGTAGAAAGTAGTTAAGTCCTCTTCAGTAATCGTCTTAGCATCGATCTTGCCTAGTTCCTTATTCCACTTTTTTCTTGTCTCCTCGCGGGTTTTGTCAAAATCCCAATGAGATATTTCAGTCTTTAGGTTGTTTCGCGCTCCATTGGTGCTTACAGCCGATAGAGCGAATTTGACTCCGATCTGCTCGCCCTCCTTCGTGTCGAAGTTAAAGTACGCACGCAGGTCTTTGCCGGCTATCTCGGGAAAGTTGTTTTCTTGATCGAACCTTCGGTAGAAGCCATCATATTTAACATCATCGTACTTCTTGTGGCCGTAGCTATTGAATGGTTTTGAGAATTCCATAGCGAAGAACACCTTCTTGGTTCGCGCCCAGCCCTTCGTTTGTCGGTAGCCGGTTACCAATGAATCATTTTCAATTCTCAGAAATGTCCAAACGTTCTTATTATCGTGATGATACACGTTGTAAACCATATCAAGGATAATATGTGCGCTATCCGATTCAGGAAAGGTGTATTGATGAAAGCCCACACGGTCGCTTGCCGTCATTTCCGCAACAATGCTATGGTCGTTCAATTCAACTTTATAGTATCCGGGTGAGGCTTCTTCCTTATCGTGTGAGAAGGTTGAGTAGAATCCTTTCTCACCATCTACAGTTTCAAGAGGATCAAGAATGAGTTTGCCAACGGTGGGCATTACTAGGAAATCCCCAAGGTCTGAATGTCCGGTGCCACTGAAGTTGGTGTGCGCAAAGCCGATAATGGTGGTGTCGCGAAATTGATATCCCGCACAGTATTCATATGTCGTTCCGTTGTAGCTTTCATCTTCGTTGAACATCACCTCAAAATTAGTCTGAGGGCTCAATTGTACCATGCCAAAAGGCGCTGTGGCTCCAGGAAAAACATGTCCCATGCGGCTGGTGCCGATCAGCGGGTCAACATACTGGGTAAAGTCTTTTTTTGAGGAGGATGCCGACTCTTCAGTTGCATTATTAGTGCCGCATGCGGCCATAAGTACTACAAGCGCGGTGTATAGTGGTATTTTCATGCTTATTTGATAGTGTCCACCAACGGTGGGGCTAAACCAGGTTATGTAATTAGGTTTAGCGATTTCTAGGGCTTTCAATGGCATTTCTTAACTCACCAAACTCTATGCTTAACATCGGCATAAACATTGAGTTTTTAAAGTTTAAATTAAGTAGTAGGTCGATACCGATACTGAATTTTTTTGAAGGAATATATTTAAGTCCAACATTGCTAGCCGCACCAATTGTAAAAAATGATGAGTTAGGACCTCCACCTATGCCAATAAAGGGTTGTGTTTCACCAGGGGAGTCGTATTCACCCCAAAACATATTGATACCAGCTTGATATTGAATCCTAAAATATCTTTCTCCAAGATATTTACCCATCATCGCACCTAATTGGTTTTGAGAAGGACTGTCTAAAATTAATGCCGCAAGAATATCATGCCCTATGTAATCTATCGAGTAAATGAAATTATTTTTTATAATATTAAATCCGATGCCCATCGAAGGCATACTATTTAAATCATACTCTGCAAATGCAGGTCCAATTTTAGGGTTAATAGCAAAACCATCAATATTGGACAAAAAGTCTTCATTTAAATCATCTACATCTTGACTAAATAATTTGCTATTGAATTGGAATAAGAGCAAAAAAAGAAGTAGATATTTAATACGAGTCATAAGTACAATTGTATTGCAGATATGAATTGTTGTTAAATCGTTTATTGATTAATCCATGTTCTAACTAGGGTGCGTTTTCTTTCTGCCTCCTCGTAATCTTGGTACTCAGTCCTGTTATGACAAATAAAATTGTTGTTTACAAAGAGCATGTCACCTCGAACCATTCTATAGAACACCAAGTTCTCCTTTTTTTGGAAAAACTCTTCTATCCTATCTAGGGCGCGCATTAGTTCCGGTGAAATTTCTGAGTTACATCGATTGTGTCCACTAATGATCCAATATCTCATGTATCTAAATTTAAACACACCATTTACAATCGAAAAAACAGGAAATCGATTTTTTTTAATTGCTTCAATATCTGTGTCGCTGCCAGGGGTAATAACATCGCGTATTATAGGTTCAGTCAAAATATCAAGGTCTTCGGGGTACAATTGTTTCATCCATGAATACAAGTCTGTCGCGTTTGCAAGTATAGATTCACCTCCTGTTTTTGCTGATTGTACACAAAGCAATCCAACAATATCAGGACTATATTCCAGTGCAGTACTGTCAGTATGAAAGCCCGTAGAAGCGTTTGTTTTAGATACTGGAATAGCTTCTTTTTTGTAGTCAAGGTTTTTGTCTTTCACGTCAAAAAGCTCTCCATACCGATTATTTAGAACTCCGAAACCACCTGATATGATGTAGTAGAGCGATTTAAGTTGCTCATCGTTTAATTCGTCATGATTGACTTTAATTAGAAGTGCCCCAGGTTTTTTCTCAAGATATGATTGCTGTTCAGATGACCATGAAGTGAGCTGGTTGATAAAAGGCTGATTACTTGATGATTGAATTAAATCTGTGTTTATTGTGTTATCACTATTCAACAAGATGGGGCAATGTTCTAGAAAGTCAGAAGGCACTTTAAGTATTGTTTTTTCTATGTCAGGAGGAGACTCTTTCCAACTATATTCTGCCATATTGATGCTCCCAATCATGTCTTCTGAATCTTAAAAGCCATATGAAGCGGAAGGTCTTTTAAAGGACCAAAAAACGGCTCGTCTAATTTTATGTGCTCATCGTTGATGTGTAGTTCATATAGTTCTGGGATCGACTTGTAATTTGCCGCTTTAAGGCATGAAAAATAATCTTGAATTGTTTTGTGGATACATTGGACGTTCACGGCTATGCCATCTCTCCTCCAAATCTCACCAGGAAACAGGATGTTTCTTCCCGAAAAGTAACCGCCCTTTACGTCAAAGTAAAAAGGATACCTATCTTTTTTTAGGTATGCTAACAATGGGTGTGGTACGGAGAATACAAATTGTCCTCCCGGCTTGAGTAAGTCAAATACTTTTTCCATTGTCGATTGAGTTTCTTCAATAGATAAATAATTAAAAAGAAACATGGCAATCACTAGATCATACTGTTCTTCGACTACACTAAGCTTTGAAATATCTTGCACCGCATATGTAGCATTTTCAATGTGTTGATTTTCTTTTTCTCTTATAGCATGCGTAATCATTTTTTCTGAAATATCTATTCCATGTACATGCTTTGCGCCCCGCTTTAACATTTCTCTTCCAACGTAACCTTCGCCACATCCAATATCTAGAATGGTTAAATTGCTAAGTGGTTCACATAGTTCCAATACGAAAGGTCGAGCCGAATAATCGGACAGAAGTATTGGCTCTTTTCTGCTCCACGAGTCCGCTTGTTTGTTGTATAGCTTTTTTGTGTCTTTTTCTACTTTCATGTTAAAGCGATTTTGATCGTTCTAACATCATGTCCCAAAACATCACTCTTAACCCAAGAGCTTTGAGCATTCCTTTTCGAATGTCATCAAAATTGCCAGAGTTACTCTTCACCATATCTTCTGCTATTTGAATCATGATCTTACCGTGTTCGTCATCAATTTCAGAGTGCAGTTCGAAGAACACATAATCGTATTTCTTGAGGTCCGTATATGATTGAATACCAACGGTAATGTGCTTGTAGATATGTTTCACCACGCTTTCCGTTCCAATTCCAATTGCGCCGATTACTTCTGCTGCAGAGCCGTTGTATATCACGTTAAGAAACATTTCTCGCCATATTTCAGTGGCATCATTAATTTTCGAATTGTCATTTGTGCCCAGGGCCCTTTTAAATCTTTGAAATAATTCAGGATGTGAGATCCCTTGAACCCATTCTTCTTTTATATCCAGTTTTTTAAGCAGCTCAAGTTCATCCGCATCGATATTACCACTCTCTTCACTTAAGTTGTCTAGTAAGTGTGCTCTATGCGAGTGATTGGTCATCTTTGAAATAGCGGCCGTTAAGAATCTTGGAAACCATGTCGTGTAACCTGAATATTGAATTGAGAAATCTTGTATTGCCAAATACGGATTATTCAATGTTCCCTCTTGCAGGGCAATAAGGTATGGGTGATTTACAGCTCTGTGGTTTTTTGCTTCGAGAACTAATTTTTCTACTTCACTCATGATATTAAACTGCTTATTAGTAATGTTTTGCCAACGTTATGAATAAACTACGTTTTAATGTAGTTTATTTTTTGTTGTGTTCAGTTATTATCATTTTTATGTCTCTAATATTTTCATCTTCATGATATATACTAACAATGTAAAAACCATTTTTTAAAGTTGATGTATTAACTTGATAAAAATTAGTCGGCATGAAAACTTTTTCAATTTGAAGTTCACCAGTTTGATTAAATATTTTTATACGATCAAATAATGAAGAATATGCTTTAAGGAATACGGTATTAGTTGAAGGATTGG
>Ga0206679_10003322_pt1 | contig 12415 bp, 14 predicted proteins | sample M110012015metaG_FD_155464 | JGI IMG/M metagenome (GOLD analysis project Ga0206679, IMG submission 155464) | Ammonia-oxidizing marine archaeal communities from Monterey Bay, California, United States - M1 100m 12015 | ecosystem: Environmental > Aquatic > Marine > Intertidal zone | place: USA... | reverse complement strand
GTCTTGGCAACATTGCCGCTCTCACCTGCGTGTTCTAGAACTCGTCGTTTGCGCCGTATTTCACTTTCTTCTGCCTTCATTGATGAACCCTCCGAATAATTCAAACTACACGAAGTGTCCCAAAGGGCCGTACATTCCTACACTGGCCAATAATTGGCGATCGCAGAGAAGCCCGTTTTTCTTTAAAGAAGAAAAAATCTATTGATGTTTTAATCACTTCTCTTTTGCATAGTAAATATCGAAGTATAGATAAGCTCTTTTATCAATAGGATAAGTCATCTACACTAGCACCATAACATCAATATCTGTACCGAGGGTTCAGAGATTAACGACGAAACTACCGCATTAACTGTTTTATTCACTGAGTTTTATTACTGGGTGATGATCGTCTTAATGTTTCTCATTAAAGTCGGATTCTGCGTGTATGAAGTCGCCGTTTCACGCTATAAAAATCGACTGCATACGCTCATGCAAGTAACCATGCATATTCCCCTAATAACATTGGGCTTCTTCTTTTTTGGTTGGTGGATCTATTTTGCTTTTGCTAATGGGCCGGGTATAACCGGTGGTTTAGTTTCGGCTCCTTGGGCCCTGCCATGGAGCGAACTCATGGCACCCCACCTCGGTGGACCGCCCGCCAGTGATGCACTAACGGCTGACGATACTGCTTATTGGTCACGTTTAAACGGTGTTTTTTGGGGAGCTTTCCTGCTGTTCTCGTGGACGGTGGCCGCAATTGTGTCCAGCGCCACAATCGAACGTATCCGTTCCAATGCCTTTTGGATATTAGCTGTTTTGATTGGCTGTGTCCTTTGGGTAGTAGGTGCCTCATGGGGATGGCACCCCGACGGATGGATGGTACAAAAACTGGGGTACCATGATGCATATGCTTCCGGGGTTATTCACGCGATTGCCGGTGGATTTGCCTTAGGTGTTTTAATACCTCTCGGACAAAGAATTGGTCGGTTCCGTCCCGATGGAACCGCGCGTGACATTCCTCCACATGATCCGTGGTTTGCGACTGTCGGGCTTTTCATTATTTTTACTGGCTTTTGGGGATTCTATGCTGCCTGCAATGTCCCAATGATAGATATACAAGCTGGTGCCGGGGTATCAATTTCAGCTACAAATATTTACCTTGGACCTACAACCCTATCGGCTATTACCTTTAATTTCCTACTCTCACTCTCGGGTGGTTTCCTGGCCGGTTTCTTAATCTCCCGTGGCGATCCTTTCTGGACCTATTCATGTGCGCTCGCGGGTGTAATTTCTGCTTCTGCTGGGAATGATCTGTACCACCCATTACAGGCTATGCTCATTGGTGCGGCCGGCGCTACGATCGCCTATAAAATGCATTATTGGGTAGAGAATCGTTTTAAAATAGATGACGGTGTCGGTGCTGTTGCTGTACACGGCTATGCAGGCTGTTTCGGGGTAATCATTGCAGGTTTTGTCCTGTGGGGTTATCCAGCATCACCGAATCCTGAATATGCTGCAATCACCCCATGGGGACAGATAGGCGGGGCCTTTATGATGTTTTTTGTATTAGGGTTTTTGCCAGCCTTTGTTGTTGCATCATTGATGAAAAAACTCGGTGTTTTGCGAATTCCCGAAGCAATTGAGATTAAAGGCCTGGATGTAGGACAAGAAATCGCAGCAGAGCAAGCAGCCAAGGAAATATCCGATGCTGAGCGCTCCCACCAGGTCGCTAACTAATGCAGGAGAAACTATGAAATTTGAAAACTGGGCTGGTGATATCTCAGCAATAGGTGCCATTTATCCGTCCAACTCCGAATTCGCTTTAGTGCTAATTGGTTTATTTCTGTGGATAGCTTGGTTCCTGGTTCAGGCACGAATGGAAAACCGCCAATATGAAGAAGAGATATCGCGTGGAGAACCGTCGAAAGCCATAAGCGATGAATAGATTAAGCTAACCAACATCACCACATGAGCCTAATAAGTTCTAGGAAATATCATCACGCAATTGCCCAATAATGGATAAAAACCGAATGGGTAACTCTACCAATTCCGATGGGCCATGCGGGACATTGGCCTCGAAATAAAGAGAATCACCGGGACATAATCGAAATTGCTCATCGGCATGATGGTACACCACCTCACCTTCCAGCATGTAAATAAACTCGATACCAGCATGCTGGAACAGGGGAAACTCTTCCGATTCATCAGTCAATGTCACCAAATGCGGTGCCATGGCCAATTGCTTGCCGATTCCATGTCCAAGTAATTCATAGAGGTGCCCTACCCGGTTCCCGTGCCTTTCTATGACGACCCCCTTGCCGGCAGGTGTGTAGCGCACTACACTTTTTTCTTCGAAACGCCTGAAAAATTCGGTCAATGGAACATCTAAAGCGCGGGACAGTGAATGCAGTGTCGAAAGTGACGGAGATGCATTGCCATTTTCAATTTTTGATAACATCGCCTGAGATAGGTTCGCCTGTTTCGCACAATCTACGGCTGTCATGTTCTTCTGGCTACGAAACGACCTGACCTGATGCCCAATTGCCAAAGCAAGTTCACCGAGCTCATCGGGTAGCTTGTTGGCCAAAATTTGGCCCAGACCTTTTTCGATACGATGCACTCCCATAAGATCACCTTTGATTGAATTTCTCCAATACTTTTAAACCAACTACACGCAGAGCATGTTCCTCACCAGCATCGATTAAACAACCCCACTGAGTTTCATGCTGTATTACCTCCGGCAAGATAGCCCTCGTCCAACAACGCAATATCAGTGATGCCATAGTCCTTAGCCAGGTAATAGGCCGCCGCAAGCCCGTGACCAGCTGCTCCAATAATAACTACACCATAACTGGGCTTTAAGAACTTTGGCTTGCCATACAGCAGATCTTTTGGATAGCGTCGGTTTAATCCGTATTTGAGTAGACCGAGTGGCATCAAGTATTACTGTTAAGAATGAAGCTACCTAGAACTTCGCATAGGCTTCCTTTAATGCAACCATCGGATGATTCTCGGACATCTGGAATTTGACCAGTAGCTCGCGCGCAAGCATGTCGCGATCTTGCTGATTATCCGGTAAAGCGATATTTTCCGGAACACCAACCCAGCCATTGATATTACGATCAAAAACTGCGGGCCGTCCTTCCTCATACCCCATATGAACATCTTCGAGCCAGTTAAGATCGGGCCATCCCATGACATCGATATATTTTTCCAGGAAGGATGTTAATCGACTATAGTCCGGCACCAAGTTGACATCATACCTGTAACCGATATGCTGCCCAATTAATTTCTCACGCTCTTCATCGAGTCCGTCAGTGTTGATGAAATGATCAATATCCTGGTTACTCATGCCTAATCCCTGTCATGTTTTCGATACCTGTTTGAGTATTCAACATGTAAGCAAACACACAATTAATAACGTGTCATATCGGGCTGCCCTACCGTATATTGGGTCCCGGCCAGGGGTACCATCGCCATCGCTGACGCCTCCATGGTCAATGCTGCGAGGTCTTCTGGCTCCAATGAATGGACATCAGTCTTACCGCAACCCCGAGCCAGCATTTGACATTCAATGGTGAGGGTATGCAAAAAGTTGTAAACCCGCTCTGCCGCTTCGTCTGGATTTAAGCGTTTACGTAGTTCCGGATCCTGGGTCGCTACACCGACCGGACATCTCCCGGTATGGCAGTGGTAGCAGTGACCTGCGGGAACCCCAATCTCATTTTCGAAATCCGCTTCGGGAATATCTCTGTTGCAGTTCAAGGCCATCAGTGAAGAATGTCCGATCGCCACCGCATCAGCCCCAAGTGCGAGGGCTTTCGCAACATCTCCACCATTACGTATTCCACCCGCGTAAATGAGCGAAATGTCGCCACTTTTTCCAACATCATCCAGTGCTTTACGTGCCTGACGAATAGCAGCAATTCCTGGGACCCCTGTTTCCTCAGCAGCTAAGTGCGGACCAGCACCGGTCCCACCTTCCATACCATCCATGTAGATCATATCCGGGTCACACTTTGCTGCCATACGGACATCATCATAAACTCGCGCGGCACCGAGTTTGAGCTGTACAGGTATTTCCCAATTTGTTGCTTCACGGATCTCCTGTATTTTTAAGGCGAGATCGTCAGGACCAAGCCAATCCGGATGACGAGCCGGAGATCTCTGGTCAATGCCTGCCGGTAAAGAGCGCATTTCGGCGACTTGGTCCGTCACCTTCTGGCCCATTAGATGGCCTCCGAGCCCAACCTTACAGCCCTGTCCTATAAAGAACTCGATAGCATCAGCAAGTAAAAGGTGGTGAGGATTAAAACCATAACGAGATTGAATACACTGGTAGTACCATTTAGACGAATACCGACGCTCATCAGGGATCATCCCTCCTTCACCGGAACATGTAGCCGTACCAGCCATGGTAGCTCCACGTGCCAAAGCGGTCTTAGCCTCATAACTCAGCGCACCGAAACTCATACCGGTGATATAAACCGGTATATCCAACTCTAGTGGACGCTTGGCGCGTGGCCCTAACACTGTCTTTGTTAGGCATTTTTCTCTATAACCCTCGATTACGAAACGCGTAAGAGTGCCCGGTAAAAAAGTGAGATCATCCCAAGTCGGAATCGGTTTAAACATCGAGAAACCACGCATTCGATACCGGCCCAAATCCGATTTGATGTGAATATCGTTAATAACTTCTGGTGTAAAAAGCGTACTTTGGCCAAGGCTATGAGTCTTACTTTCCAGTCCTTCGGATTGCGTTTCATCTGTTTTAGATATTTTGGCTACCACGGGTCTCTCCTGTTATCACAGCACCAGTTTCTTTTCGCTAGGCTCAAGGCTGTCGTAATTCCACAGCTGTTTACCAGCAACAATTTTTGTGAGGTTTTCTGGCCCATTTGGTGCCGCTAATCCGTATAAAGTTAACTTTCGGCTAATCCATTCTTGATCCAACTCACTCATCTCTCCCTCAATTGCGTCAACCCCTAAGCTATCGATCTTTCCTCCAACGTAAATAATGCCGTCATACATTGAATCACCGAGATTTTTACCAGCATCACCGAGTATAATCATTCGACCTCGTTGCATCATAAAACCGGTGAACACTCCAGTACGCCCACCCACAATAATTGTCCCACCTTTTTGATCTATGCCCGTGCGTGCGCCAACATCACCTTTACAAACCAGATCACCGCCTCGGATAGCAGCGCCAAATGTAGATCCTGCATTTTTCTCAATAACCACTGTCCCAGACATCATATTTTCGGCACATGACCACCCCACACGGCCAGACACATGAACATTTGGTCCGTCAATTAATCCGCATCCGAAATAACCCATACTACCCACGAAGTCGAGTTTGAGTCGATTTAGTATTCCTACCCCTAATGAATGCTTCGCGTTCGGGTTTTTCACCACGATATGACCAAAACCCTGGTTCATTAATGCCCTAATTTCGAGATTAACATCCCTAATTTCCATGTTCTGGGCATCAAATTCCGCGCGCTTCTCGAAATCTACTTTAAAAGCTTCCGGGTAAACAAAACGTTCACTCTCCTCAGCAGAAAAAAAAGTTTGCTGGGTTCGTCCAACGAGTTGCTCGCTATGCATACCCTCCTGCGAATGGCCCTTATCCTTCACGTTTGCCATACCCTTACCTCACCTTCATAGGGGTCATATGTCTCTATTTCATGCGGAAAAATACTCCGGATAGCGACTTCCTCGGAAGCAAGTGCAATGAGATTATCGGCCTCATACAGCACCATCGGTTTAGCGGCCATTACGTCTTTTGCCATACCGAGAGCATCACGCGTAGCCACGACATAGGTAAAAACGCCATCAAGGTCATCTATTGATTCGCGCATTGCATCTTCAAGTGAATTACCTTGATCAATTCGGTCAGCGATATAAACGGCGATCAACTCTGAATCACAGTTCGACATAAATCGGTGGCCCCGCCGCTCAAGATCACGCCGTTTACTCCAATAGTTCGTCAACTGACCGTTGTGAACCAGTGAAACGTCACTGAACGGATATGCCCAATAGGGATGTGCTGATCGTATATCCACATCCGATTCAGTCGCCATGCGGGAATGCCCAATTGCATGGGTACCCTCGAAAGTTCCCAGGCCATACTGGCCAGATACTGCCGCAGCATCACCCAAATCCTTAACGAGCTCAAGAGCCTTGCCAACGGAGAGAATTTCAACATCCTTAACGTCTTCGATGAAATCGATTAAACGTTTAAGCTCACCGTCAAAATCAAATGTGTAGCGCTGTGCATAATCAGTCGCTTTTTCTGAATCCACAACCCTGGCTCCTAGCTCATGCATCCGTTCGTCAACAGTCGTCTTACGTTGAGCAATCGTTTCATGAATGTCGAAGCCCGATGCCAAATCTTCTTGTTCGGCCAATTTGAAACGCATAATGTATCGGTTATCAGGCAGCTCCTGACCATAAAGTGCGAACCCAGTTGAATCCGGGCCTCTATGCTTCAACGACTGCAACATAGAGGTTAGCTCTCCGCCTACATTCGACTTCGCCCCTCTGTGGATTACGCCGGCTATTCCACACATATCAAATTCCTCTCGTATTAAACCAATGCACCGAATTTACGGCAGGCAATCCATATAGGTATCGACGTCCCACTGCGTAACGGTTGCCATGTAGTTAGCCCATTCATCTTCTTTATAATGAATAAATACTTTACTCATGTCCTCAGGAAGTGCCTCCCTAATGACTGGATCTTGTTTGAAGCTCTCAACTGCCTCACCTAATGACATGGGTAGTTTCTGAACTTCTTTCCCGGCTTCCATTGCCTCGTAAATATTGCGTAGCTCTGGTTTCCCAGGATCCAGTTTTCGATCGATACCATCATTAAAAGACTTAATCAATCCAGCGCAAAGTAAATAAGGATTGACCATCGAATCAACCGCGCGATATTCAAAGCGGCCAGGCGCTGATATACGAAGTGCAGTTGTGCGATTCTGATAACCCCAGTCTTTATAAACAGGCGCCCAGAATCCCGTATCCCAGAGGCGTCTGTATGAATTCACAGTAGAACACCCCAGTGCAGTCAAAGCATCTAAATGCTCCATGACACCGGCAATCGCATACAAACCAATCTTGCCCGGTATCTGGGGATCCTCACCTTCTGGCATAAATTTGTTTTCTCCGCCCCTTAAGTACGAAAAATTTCCCTCTAAGCCAGGTAATAGATGCTGATCCTGACCCAAATAATTTATTTCTTTTTCCCCTCCAGTCCACAAAGACATATTGGCATGACAACCATTTGCAGAAACCCCCATGAATGGCTTCGTCATAAAGCAAGCTATCAGATTATTCTCGCGAGCAACCTGCGCGCATATTTGGCGATAAGTGCTCAGTCGGTCGCAGGTCATCAAGCAGTCATCAAACTGCCAATTCAGTTCGAGCTGGCCCGGCGCATCCTCATGGTCGCCCTGAATCATGTCCAATCCCATTGCACGAGCATATTCGATTACCCGCATAAAAACGGGTCTTAGCGATTCAAACTGATCAATGTGATAGCAATAAGGTTCAGAAAATCCACCATTCGGCTTGCCATCGTCGTCGCGCTTCAGCCACATCATTTCTGGTTCCATACCTAGGCGAAGGTGCAAACCATCGTATTTTTCCTGAAATTGATCATGAATGATCCTGAGATTTCCCCGACAGTCCGAAGTCAGGTGAGCCCCGGGGTTTTCTTTTTCTTCGCGATTACGAAAGCAGGTACAAAAAACCCTTGCAACACGCTTATCCCAAGGCAGCTGGCAAAACGTTTCAGGATCTGGGATACCTACAAGTTCTGGCGCTTCCGGGCCATAACCAATATAGTCCCCTGCACGGTCGACAAAGAGATTTGCTGTCGAACCATAAACCAACTGAAAACCATTTTCTGCCGTACGCTCCCAATGATCAGCGGGGATTCCCTTACCAACTATCCGTCCGGTTACTGAAATGAACTGGCAATAGATGTAAGTAATCCCAAGCTCACCTATCTTGGCCCTTACCTGTTTGACCAACTCGCCACGTCCAGGAGTATTAACATGCCGTTCCAGGTCAGTTTCGTTGTTCTTAGTCATATTCTTCGTTCTCCAATGTGCGTATTACTTAGCTCCAGGGAAAAGGGCTATTAGACGTAGGATGAATTGAGCCATCGGCATAGCGGGAAAACCGAAACGGCTCCAGTAAAGATGATTTCTGCCCCATAATTTCCTCTGCAACGAGTTTACCCACACCGATCAACTTATACCCGTGGTTGGAGTCTGCAATCACATAACAGTTACTGCAAAATACATCGAAAATCGGAAAATTATCGGGAGTGAAGGCACCCAATCCCCCAGATCGTTCGTCCCTAAATTTACTGAAAGTACCCTCAAACCTCTTTTGACAATGTGCAAGACAAGATACCCATAAATGAGCAAAATCATCGTTAACAACATATTCGGGTGATGCCGGTCCGTATGGATCGACTTCAACCTCGTCCGGGTCCGTCTCTACCCTATTAGGAGCCGCACCACCTTGAACACCGCCAAAATTGAAGTCTGGTTTGTAATAGATTCCCCACATCTCTTCTGTTATTAGCGATCCGTCGATATCTGAAAAAAGCGGCGCATCACTATCCACATGGATTACCGGCGCAAGATCCCCATTCAAGGTGCGTTGTAGATTAGGATCAACACCCAAAGTACCCTCCTGTAGGCACCAAAATTTCCACATCGGAACCTCCCTTGCCAACTCTTCTCCCGATCCCTTTATATCGATCGATTTAGGAAGTTCCAGCATATCCCAAATAGACTTTATCCATGGCCCGGCGCCAACAATAAGGTAGGTACAGGCAATATTACCTCTATCGGTAACCACAGACCTGACCGCTCCGGTTGCATCCTTCTCAAAACCTGTAATACAAACACCTTCCAGAATACGAACACCAAGATCTCTCGCCTTATCCGCCAAACCTTGCATACTCGCTTTATTATTGGCATATCCGCCACGCTTTTCATGCAAAATGGACGTAATTCCTACCGCTTGCCAATCTCCGAATAACCCGTTCATATATTCCGAACATTTATTCATTCCTTGAATAAAACTGGATTCGTATCCAATCGCCCGTTGTTCCTCATAAATCCCAGCTATCTGTTCCTCCATCATAGCCGGGCTGATCTGCATATACCCTACTGGGTGATAACTAAATCCTTCTGGATCTGAATCCCAAATGGAAACACTATGCGCCATAAGTTCGCGCATAGCTGGCTGGTAATAATTATTTCGAATGACCCCACAGGCGATCCCTGAAGCACCGGCCCCGATACCTGTTTTATCCAAAACAACTATATTTCCTTCCGCGCTTTGTCCACGCGATTGAAGCTCCAATGCCAGATGATAAGCTGTGCTCAACCCGTGCACTCCTGCCCCAATAATGACATAAGTAGAATCTTGTGGGATTTTCATTTCTCTTAATATATATTTCTTGTGGTTCATAAATATTGAATATGAGTTAACTCGGGTTCGAATTTTTTGTCAAGACAAATTCTGCCTTAGCGAGACTCTTTGCTTCCCACCCTAATTGAGTATCCACGATCGAGGTCGATAACATATTTCAGCGGGCGTTTGCCAATGTAATGGTCGTAGTGCTCAATGAAAGAAGGAGTGATCAAAAAAGAAGGGTGCCTCATAGCCGCGATGTGGGGAGTGACCAATAGATTCTTCGTGTTCCACAAAGGACTGTCCCCAGCGATTGGCTCGGAGATAAGAAGAATAAACAGCAGTTTCGCACAACCAGCCAGGTACAACCTCATGCTGAACTCCAAGGCTGGGCGCTAATCCCAATGGAAATTCCCAGCAATTGGTCCGTTACACGATTAAATCTGTTTGAGTCATCGGTGTTAAACAAAGATGGATCGGACAGACAAGACAAACTCCTATAAAACTCTTGTATGTCCGTTCAATCCTTAATCAAACCAGCCTCTCTAACTTGGCGCATCACTATCCGGCTTTGCCAAAATACGCTTTTCCCTTTTCACGGCGTTCACGCCAGTTGATGCACCACCGTGCAATCGGCATCGACGTTTGCCCTGAAGCGGATACTTAGCACAGGGAGTGCCTGTACCTGTTTTAGTGCACAAAGAAGGCTGAGTCGGTGTTCGCCAACACCTTACTCTAGCAGCCTCAGAATCGCTTAGAATAGAGTTGCTCTCACTTTTATGCTTCTGGCCTGCAGATGAGAACTAACTCCCTGAGTTGCGGGTGTCTTTCAAGGGTAGGACATCAGCTTCCCAAGCTGAGAATGCGGATTCGATTCGGACCGATCTCTGGTGTCGCGGGATCACTCCAGCATGCAGGTCGGCGGTTAGTAAATAATCACCCTTTTTCACACTCATAAAAGCATCATAATGCCCGTGGATGGCCTACAGTCCTCTTCGACTGAAAACTTTCTTCGGGTTCTATGTTGGATGTCTCTAATAGCCTTCGCGGCACTCTCTTTCGAGTAAGGTGTTTTCTCGTTCATAGTCATTTCTCTTGTGCTTACCAATGAGCAAAACTCCCTCTTATTCAAGGTTGCACTTTTGTCCAATTAGCGCGGACAGGCTACTATTATGAAACTATCTCTCAATATCAGGAGAACGAGAACAATGGTCAAAGAGCGATCGGCAACAGTAGTGCTTTGTAGTCTAATTTGTATCCTGTCTTTAGCTGCGCCAGGTGGTGAAAAAAACAATCTGAAAGTCTCGCCATTGAGACTTGAGCCGACAAAAACTGCCTATTCGGAAATGAACGCGGATATGCCCCCATGGCCACAGGAAGATATTGTATCGGGTGTTTCCGAACATCGGTACAAAACACTGTATTCTGGTGATATCGAAGTGGCGATTTACGAAGCCAAACCCATGATATTGCGACTCAAGAACTATCCCATTGATGAGTTTGTGACCATAGTTAGCGGAACGCTCATTCTTACTGCTGAAGGTGGTTCCCCACAACAATTTGGTGTTGGAGAGAGCGTGCTGGTACCCAAGGGATTCACCGGGACCTGGGAGATGCAGGGTAATTTTCGAGAAATGATTGTGATCATGAATGAAGGCCCAGGTAGTTTGACAGGATTAAATGACAAGTAGGAAGAATCCATCGATGGCAAGTTGGTAAGCGCAAGGTAAGCCTCCACGTATAACAAGATAAAGGCATTTTCCACCGTGGCGTATTAACTGTTGTCTTATTTCTATGACACCACCAACGTTCATACAAGCTACTTACTCAATTTCTAAGGACTCGATAATATTGCAGATTACCGCTGCCGTTTGAAGCGGCGACCCAGCGCTAGGAGCAAATGTTATAGGCCTGGTCGATCATCAGGCAACCAGCTGCTTCAAGAATGGCTTCAGCTGTTTTCTAAGCCCTGCCTGCTTCGGTCGGTGCCACTTTTCCCGATAGTTACCATGACCGCTGATGCCCAGGCGCAGTCGCACAAGAGCTGATCGAACAAGTGTAATCTCCTGGGATGAACGCTTACAGTGTGCGGAGATAACAGAGCAACGCAGTGCGCTGCTCGTCATTTCGCAGACCACCCAAGGCCATGGTGTTTCCCGGCATGAACTCGTGCGGGGAGCGGATGAATTCAGACAATGTCTGTTCATCCCAGGTAATCCCCGATTCGACCATGGCGCGGGAGAACGGGAATCCCGGAACCGAACCTGCCTGTCTGCCAGAAATGCTAGCAAGACTTGGTCCGGCTCCATGCTGGCCTGCTTCTACGGCATGGCAGATGGCGCACCGGTTGAACTGTCTTTGACCTGCTTCAACATCACAGCCGCTAGCAGTAACCTGCAAGTTTGCGCCGCAATATAACAGCACGATGAGAAGTAGTTTTCTAAACATCACCAGCCTTCACACCTGCTTTTCACAATCACGTCTACTGGAAAGGTCTACAGTCACAATCAGGCCCAGCCCAACTCGCCAAGCGCCCAGCCAGAGTTCCACACTTTCGTGACTTCCTGGACCAGGTCCTCATCATTCATCTTAAGCAGATAAACATAGTGGCTGACGGTCGCCTTTCCGGTTGCAGGCACCGGGCCTCCGTCGCCGCTGTTGCTGGCATAGAAGGTGCCCGAAACCATAACCGTGCGTCTCTCGTCATCCATTGCTGCCCCCAGAAGCTCATAGCGAGCATCTGGCAGCGGTCCCTCAACCAGAGACTTCATCCAGTCACTATAGGCTTCTGCCGTGGTCACTTCGGTCAGCGCATCAGACTGGCAGACAAATCCGGCATCCTGTGTGGCGTAGTCACGACAAACATGCCAGCCCTTACCGCCATCACAGGCTTTGAAGAATTGTATTGCATTTTGAAAAGCAGCCATGGGTCACCTACTTTACCAGCGGTATGTTAACGATGCGCCCATCCAGCGCGGATGACCGGGAATCT
>Ga0206679_10003320_pt1 | contig 12418 bp, 9 predicted proteins | sample M110012015metaG_FD_155464 | JGI IMG/M metagenome (GOLD analysis project Ga0206679, IMG submission 155464) | Ammonia-oxidizing marine archaeal communities from Monterey Bay, California, United States - M1 100m 12015 | ecosystem: Environmental > Aquatic > Marine > Intertidal zone | place: USA... | reverse complement strand
TAAAATCGCGACGCGTAATGTTCAGTTTGTCGGTCATGTGGTTACCGTCACTCTTCCGCTGAAATTGCGCTGTAATGCAGGCTGACGATCCTCCATTTGCCATCGATCATTTGTCTCACGTCTGTCTCGAATACTCTCGACGTACTCGTTGTTCCAGCTGGCAAGCGTGTGCGGGTGTCGATGAAGGACCTTGCGATAGCGACATCACCGCTTGGCATAGCTGCACCTGAAGGTCCGACATTTCGTATAGCACGACACGCCGCACGCTGCCATTGAGCCGATCCACGAGGATAGGAAGTTTAAACAGCATTTATGCCGAATTTCAAAAGTATCTTGATTGGATTATCGGTCACGGCAATTCGCCATCCAGGTGACAGTCGATACAAGCACGCGTTGGTCCCCCTTCTTCGTTCAACAATTGCTTATCTTCGTGACAATCACGACAAAGGTCATGAAAGTGCGTTTCCAGCAGTGGCCAAACATCACTATTCGTCACGTGGCAATTCATACACAACAGATTGCCCGTATCGTCATTGTAATTATGGTGGCATACAAGGCAGTTCTCACCCACATGATCCAGATGAGCAAAAGTCATCGGCAGTATGGGCTCAGGACTCTGCCATTGATGCCTCTTTACCGGGTGTTCAACTGGCAAGGGTGTACCCAGTATCAGTAATGCAATTGATAGTGGAATGAGCAATATCAGGAACAGCTTCAAAATCGAACATTCCTGATTCCCGCAAACACGGCGACACAAAAAATGCCCAGGCCGATGAACACCCAGGAAGACTGGCGAGTTTCAGCTTCACGTTTACCCAGGTAGCTATCGCCAAAAAGCACAATAGCGACTAGAAGCACAAACAAGGCGACCTGATATGGCTCCCGCAAATAGAAGCCGCTTGCTACAATATGATGACCGGCCCCCATTATTGTGAAAAGAGCCAGACCAAGATGCCAGGACTTGAATAGAGCGTAACGTTTATGCAGGCGTAACCGGTACTCAGGCAAGCCGATGAAGATGAGCACAAAAAGCATTAGGAAACCGGCAATTCCTGTCCACATATAGAGTGGTGCACCCGGTTTGACGTACTCGATCACCGCCGCATCCAGTACCAGAAACCAGTAGACATGCATTACTGTCACGCCCAACACCACATAACCCAGCAATTGATGGGCACGCACGTTTCTCGCTGACCCGCCGATTTTACTCAGGTATAAGAGCCCGGAGAAAGCGACGAATCCCATACCGTTACCAATATCCCAGGCCCAACCCGCCCCCAAACCCGGTGCAGCCAGAAAGGTGACAAATAGTACGCTTGTTATCGTGAACACTAGACTCTTCATTTGTAGTAAGTATACCGTCATAAACCACCACAGTAGTTCTCGGAACGACCAGCTTTTTCCGCCACACCTTTTCGAAATCCAAGAGGGCAACCTATATAGTTTGAGCTGTTGGAACATCGTCCAGTTTGCCCGGCAATGGACGATTTGTGGGCGTCATTTCATCAGCTAAGTGGGGTGTGCCGCAGGCGTTAGTTTCCCCCCGGTGCAGTTGGCTCGCTGAACAACGATTATCGCTGGCCGATAATGGCAACGTGATAGTTACCTGAGAATTTTGATTGGTTTTACGAAAGGAAGTCCATGGGGTCGTTTTTCGGTAAAGGATGGTTAATGTCTGAATAGACAATGGTCTACTGTTTTACAGGAGGCCGGATTGATCACAGCCTGCATTATGGCGTTGATGTTAACGGTACCTTGAATCTGTTCAGGGGCGTGCTTGGTTTTGAGAGCTATAACAACAGGGCACGGTTGAGAGCAGGGGCTAAGCGCCTGTCTTTTGTTGTTTAAGGCGTAATAAAGGTTGAGACTCGCAGTTTTTTGTCCGGCAGGCTTTCAGGGAAATCAATACCGCTGGTTAAGCGAGACTCAGGCAGCAGAAGCCCATTGGACGCTTGCGTTACTTGATCCTCAAAATCATCCCACGAAAAATCGAAGCGATGAAGCATCCCCAAAACCCAGCCTCCGGGGTTCAGTAACTGGGCACAATACTTGATGAGTGCAGAAAAGTCCTGACCACTAGGCTTGTGCTTTGCGTAGGGTGATTGGTAAACCTTGGGCGGGGGATCCAGGATGATGCCATCAAATCTTTTACCCGCTTTTATCGCTCTCGGAAGGTGTTTGTAAATATCTCCTCTTAGAAAGTTTCGGGCCTCAAATTGCACGCCATTGATCCGGTAGTTTTCTTGAATTCTGGGTAATAGCTCTTTTGATCGATCAAGATGAATCACCTCCGTTGCCTTACCGTGTGCGGCGCTTAGTCCAAGGCTTCCGGTGAATGCAAACAAATTAAGAATTCGGCGATCCGCGCTGTTGTTGACTATCCATTGGCGAGCGTCTCGAGCATCCAGATACAGGCCCGGGTTATGCGGAGCGTCCATTTTGACTGAGAATTTCAGCTCATGTTCGTGACAGGTCGCCAGGGCGTCATTCCCGTGAAGAACATGGGTGCGCTCTTTAAGGCTTAAGCCCAGCGATTGGTGGCCTTTTGCGATAATATTCTTGAAGGGAAACAGGTCTAAAAGCACCGTTTTTATGTGAGGTAAGTCGTCTCGGATATCGGTTTTATAGTCGATCACGGCTGCGTCATTGAATTTTTCGATGACGGTTCCTCGGGATCCTTCCTCGTAGCCATGAAAGACTCGAAAGCAGTCAATTTGCGGGTTTTGCCAAAGCGAACTTCTCTTTGTCCAGGCTGCATCAAGTGAAGCTCGCCAGTCGATTGTTGTTCCCTGGTGCATTATTTCTCCGGTTTCATGCGTTGCGGCATGGCGAAAGCGATGACACGGCAAAAGCAATCAAGTGCGTTTTCCGATCGGTTTTTATTAGGAATCGTCAGCCAGGCGGCTATCGCGTCCTCATGGCGGTCTGCATAGAGATCCGCAAATGGGTAGTTAGGCTGCTTCTCGTTTAAGTCTAGGATCGCTGTGAATCCAGCTGCCGTGAGGAGTTTGATCGCCAATTGCTCGCCAAAGTCTCTCACCCGATTAGTACGCCGCGGCTTTTCTCGATCATGTATCAGTTTCATGCGCAGTATCTTATCGGAATATCGGCAGTAGATAGGTATAGCAAACCGCATCTTTTCGAGATTACTAAAGTATCGCGGATCACATACACGCGCCTAACCCTTTCCCACATTACCAGCCAACCTTACCTGAGACTATGCACCTGCCCGGTCGAGCCTGATAGCAATCCATGGCAAGCAAGTCTCTTCGGTGATCAGGCTGAATGTTGAAGCGGTGCGACTTGGGGCCTGTCGCGCGAAAAGGAAAGGGAACGGGACAGACTTACAAGGAATGGAAAGCCGATAACCTTGGAATTGCACTTGAATATCGTTGTTTGCTATCTACGCCTTATCGAAAGAGAATAGAAAAAACGAAACATACCTTCGTTTGTTTTGCGGTGCACGGCCAAGCCAAATTGGCAGGGGCGAGTGGCTGAAGTATTGCAGGGCAGTAAGTTTAAACTGCATTTGTCGTGGGTTTTAAAAAGCATCTAGACTGGGAACTTTTGCGAAAAGAAGTCCTTGGGGTAGTATTTCGAAGGGGATGGTTAGTGACTGTAATGGGCTGCGTATGGTCCCGTGTCATAGAGACTTCTTACACGAATCATGCCTAAGAGTCGGTCAGCGGTTCATGTTCAGTAACATCAGCAGTTATTCCGCTGATCGAAACGCATCGTGCGACGGTATTCCAAAAGCAGAGGTAAACCACGTATGAAAAAAGTTTGGTGGTTTCTGTTAGGTCTAATGAGTCCTGCTTCCATAATATTAGTCATTAAAAAAATTATCTATTTCGGACCCAGGTTCAACGCTAAAGAAGCTGAAGATAACAACGCTTGCGTTCGGGCGTTTCGCCGCACAAAACAGTTCAAATGCCTGTTAGCCATCGTTGGTTTACAAGCAGGTGTGCCCATTTTTGTAGGTGAGCTTTATCCTTTTTCAGCCGCGACCATGTTTGCCTATCCTCTTCATCAAGTAGCAACTTATGAAGTAGTGACTCCGGCCGGTGAAACACTCGGCGCGCGTTCGTTCGGGCTTCAAATCAACAACCCTCACGACCCTCCGTTGATGACAATGGGCAGATATGGGTACGGAAGAGCCTTGCCATCCACCATTCAACAAACAGGTTCTGCACCTTATGGCAATATTGCTTCGGAGCAAGAATTAACTCGCCATGTTCAGTCAAGGCTACTGAACATGACTGACTTACCTTACGTCACGGTTATTCAGTCTGTGCTGGGTCCGAGGGATAAACATCAGGTAGGTATCACACAGAGAAAGAGCTTTAAGATAATGAACCCTGCAAATACTCGCCCATGAGCATGCGGGATCAGTTCAACCGAAGACTCAATAGCCTGGGCGATACCGCTCCGCCATTATTTGGCCAACTGAGTTTGTGGATTCTCATTGCTGTGTGTATCTATATCGTTGGAGACGCACACCTTACTTTCCAAAGTTACCCGAAGGGCACGACAGTGTCTTTACTTGGATATATCGTTCCCGAACAATTTTTTGACCAGCCTTACGCTTTGGGCTTCTTTAAGAAAGTTTTTTTTGTGTCAGCGGCTGCTTGGAGCGTCCTTCCTTTTCTTGGTCGAACCAGAATCTGGATTGTTCAGCCTCTCATAGCGATAGCGCCGTGGGTATGCGTCCTGAGCTATACGATACTCGTTAGTATCTTTTGGGAAAACCTTCCATGGTTTAGGCATAAGTTTATTGTTCCTAACTGGGTACTCCTCTACTACGCACTCTGGTATTTGTTCTATCGAGACGACATTGCTGCGTCTATCGTCAACAAGAAATTTTGGCTAAATCCTAATTTGTACCCTCGATGGGTCTATCTTGGGAGTGTCCTCAGTATCGCCCTGCTCTATAATTATGGTGGCGTCAGCAAGTTCCTCGCCGCGGGTTTCAACTGGGGAGAGGGTCTTTCACTCCAATTGTGGGTATCAATGATGGGGAAACCGGATTTTATACTCACAGAGTTCATTCTTTCTGATCGAGAAAACGCGCATCTGCTTCAACGTGGGGTAACGATTGTTCAGTCGTTTGCCCTGTTAGCGCTAATACCTCATCTACGGCCGGTGATCGGTCTTGGGCTGATCGCTTTTCAACTAAGTGTTGAACTTACTTTCGGAATACCATTTCGCGGAAACATTGTTTTACTGGCCGTTTTTTTTCTGCCATGGTTCGGCGTTTTCGAGGGACTAGTGGCCTCTTTAAAAAAAGTGATGAACATTAAACACACAGGTAATAACGATTAAACTGCTGATAGAGCAAAGAGCAAAGAGCAAAGAGCAAAGAGCGAGGATAGAGTAAAGAATCCGTTTTTTTTCGAAATTCGATCTTGGATGGTAATTGTAGATGTTCATTGAAATTTCAGGCGCAGTGACCTTATGATGCTTTGGACGGTCAATGACGGTAATGGGCTGGATCTGCTGGCTCACCGGTGGAACAACCACCAATGAATCGAATGCCGATAGGGTTGCTCTGGAGTTTTCCTTTATTTGGGCTGGGTCTTTTTATTGGTCTGATGTACTGGACGGAGACCTGGCAGGACGAAATCAGGTTAAATCAGGAGGCGGCTCTGGCGGTGCATGCGCGGGCACTTGCCCTGATGCTGGCAGATGATGAAAGGTTCCTGGCGTTTGCGCAGGACAGGGATGATGCGGCGATTTATCGCAGCGAACCAATAGACAGTGAAGTTGTCCTGGATGGAAGGTTGTCCGACTGGCGCGAGCCAAAAGTGCTGAGCCTGGGGCCTGAACACCTACTAGAGATCCACGTACCCTACAGCAGTGATTCGCTGAGTTATGAACTGGCGGTTGGGAACGATGAAGCGTTTCTTTATCTACACTACGACGTTCGTGATGATTTCGTGGTTTATAGGAAACTCGGTGGCCTGAGTGTCCACCGTAACGACCACATACAGCTTTCATTATTGGACTTGCAAAAACGGTTTCATCGCTATGCCATCTCGGTCCACCAGCCTGGAGAGTTAACGGTGGTTGAGGTGACGTCTACCGGTAGATCATTACGCGAAGCACCCGAGATCCAGGGTCGCTGGATGGCTACCGACGACGGTTACCACGTTGAACTTCGTATTCCCCGTAGTTTCTTATCCAGGCGCATATCAACATTGGTCGCTGATGTGGATGACGAAAGCTTGCGTGAGCTGAAATTCATGATGGGTTTAAGTGATACCACTAGCGCGGAAACCCTGGGCAGGATATTTTACTCTCCATCGGATTTCGAAAAGGTCCTGGCAAGCATGCCTTTTGGTGTGCAGGTAGTCAGCGCCTCGGGTCGAACATCGGCCACAGACACATACGACTCGACCGGTCGGCAGTTGTGGGTTGAAGCGCCGATTGTCTCGGGTGAAGCACAGCTGGGCACGATTGCGATCAGCCAAAATGCGGGTCCATCCGAGCACCTGGCTGGCATTATCGACCATGAGTTTGATCGTTGGTCAATTCTGTCACTGCTATTGCTGACGGCGCTTATCCTGATGGTTCTATGGGCGACACAAAGCAGATTGGGTAGGATGAAAACGTTGGTCGCAGAACGGGTAGACAGCCGGGGCCGGGTGCAGAGCCAGGCTAGTGAGCTGGATTTTGGAAACGACGCGGTGGGTAAGTTATTCCAGGAACTTAAATCAACAACTGAGCGAATAGGGCTATACAACGACTACCTTGAGCGCATGGCTTCCCGACTGAATCATGAGCTGCGCACGCCGATATCCGTCGTTAAGTCGTCACTGGAAAACCTCCAGGGTCGGGATGTTGATCACACGGCGCTTGTCTATGTCGATCGAGCCAGTCAGGGCGTGCAAAGATTAACAAACATTTTAAATAAAATGGCTGAAGCACGAAGACTGGAAGAATCTCTTGATGAAACGGAGGTCGTCAGGTTTAACCTGACTGAGGTTGTTTCAGGTTGTGTCAGGGGCTATGAAACAGCTTATAGCAATACTTCGTTTACGTTTGAGGTCGAACGAGAGGACGTACCCATTACAGGAATCCCCGAGTTAATAGCGCAACTGCTGGATAAGCTGGTTGATAACGCAGTATCTTTTTCAAAGAACGGTGAGGTGGGGGTTCGTTTGCATATCGAAAATGACATGGCGATGTTACGGGTGATGAACGAGGGACTAAACCTGCCCAGGGATATCGGTTTATTTGAATCTATGGTGAGTGTCAGGAAGAACAAAGCTGACAGCCATCTTGGTCTTGGACTGTATATTGCCAAAGTGATCGCGGAGTTTCACGGCGGTATCATTGAGCTCGACAATAGAAGTGACACCCAGGGTGTCATTGCTACCCTCAGGCTGCCTTTGCTTCGCCTAACTTCGCGGCTTCGCTGAGATCTGGTTATTCATAGTGGTTTGTGTGGCGCCCGGTTGTTCCTTTTTCATGCGGGTTTACGAAAAGTGCCTTGAATTACCAGGGGTTCAACGTTAATTGTGATGGGGTAGTCTGTCTGAGACGATCAGAACTACAATAGGACGGCGCTGGTGCGGTGAGTCTAATGTATGATATGTGATGCCTCGAGTACTAGGACGCTGAAGCGAAACAGATACTATGAAAACTTGGGTCTACCGATTGATTGCAGTATTGGGCTGCGCAGTTTTGCTGGCAGTGTCGGTATTTTTATCTGAGCTGGCTTTCAAAAAGGTCCTCGAATTTCGGGAGCTTGAGCGAATTCCCTTATCACGTTTGACTGAATCCGTTGGTGGAGAATCGCAGGTCAGGGGGCGCGTTTCGCTGATAGATAACAAGTCTCTTGCCAGCCCTAAAACCGGTACAAACTGTGTCTATTATCGTTACCTTGTACAGCGTGAAGAGCGAGATTCTGACGGCGATACGGTCTGGCGAACTATCCGTGATGAAGAGTCTGCTGTCGATTTTCGTCTGGAGGATGATTCAGGCAGCGCGCTTGTTCGAGCAAGCTCTGCCGGCAGCCATCTCAGATGGTCTGTGGCGCAACAGTTTTTCACCAGGGAGGGCAAGCATCGGTATACCGAATGGCGAGTAGACCCGGGTAACCAGGTGACTGTATTTGGCTGGATGACTTATGAGCCGGACGCCATTCTGGCGTTCCCTTATGCAGGTCATTACCAACCGATAATCTCGAGTTTCACCGGTAGTGTAGAGCGGGCATCCGTTGCCATGGATGCAGTTCTTGTCCTGTGGGGCGGCGTCACTGCGCTTATTCTTAGCTGCTTCTGTCTGATTTACTCTGCACGTATCCACCGGACACTGGTTTTTTTAGTCATTGTTTCGCTTAGCGGCAGTCTGTTGTTGTTTCATTATGGTTATCGAAGTGTGCAAACCGATCTCGACCGTGGGCTCGAGCGGGTTGACCAGCATTCATCGAGAGCACTTCAGAGGATAAACACGGTGTTGGAGGGCCGTGGCTATTCCATGGTGAACTTTTCTGAGCCATTTGACCTCGAAAAAAATGTTTACACCCTGTTGAGTGGTTCGGAAAAAGAACGAATTAACGGCTGGCGACGCAGTGCTTTTCAAGTGAGGCAAAGGTTCATCAATCAAATAGCCCGTTTCCCTGAAAGCTATGTTGCCAGCGCAGGTGAACTGGGTAGCCCGCCCGCCATCATGGTGCCGCATGACCAACGGGCAATTGCTTTTGCCGCCGATTCCGCGTTCCAATCGACGCATACACAGACTTCTGCCTGGTGGGTACCGCTGCTGCTGCTGGTCACGGCTGTGCTTGCCTGGTTAGCGTTCCTGGCCATTAAAACTAAACGGATGCAGGAGAATATCCCAACCAGCAAAACCCAGGGTGTTGTCTTCGGGGTGGCAGAAGTGAAAGGGAAATTGGTTCCGCAAGCGGAAGGTGGTGTGGTCCCGGGGCCTTTGAGTAATGAAGATTGTGTCTGGTACCACTACACAGTTGAAGAACGACGTGGTTCCGGCAAAAAAAAATACTGGTATACGATTCAGGACGATGTCGTCAAACGGCCGTTCTTTTGTGAGGATGAAGAAGGCAGGATTCGTGTATTTCCAGGCAATGCTGAATGCATTACCAGGCATGTCCAAACCGAGTATCGAGGAAATCGCCGGTATATAGAGCGACGACTGTCTCCTTCTGACGAGCTCTATATTCTGGGAAAGGCGAAGTTAGACAAAACCAGTGGTGAATCGCTTGTTATGGGTTACGAGAAAGGCAGTCCCTACATCATTGCCAATGTCCCTGAAGAAGAAGTGATGGTTAGAAAAGCACGAATGGGCATGGGTATTATGGCGCTTGCCTTAAGCGTGGTGTTCCTCTGTTCCTTGTTCGTCATTGGGGGTAGCGGGCAGATGTCTTCTCTGGATTTTTTGCTTGCTTCTCTGGTGTCGCCGCTGTTCATGATCTTTGTTGTGTTGGCTTTGATGTTTAACGATCTGGTTTTTCTACGACAACGGTGCGAAAGGAATTGGGCCAATATTCAGGTTTCCCTGAAAAAGAGAGCGGGCCTGATGCCGCAGCTTGAAGCCGTAGTCAAACAATACCTGTCCCATGAAGCGGAACTGCAAAAGAAGCTTGTAGAGCTAAGAGAGTCCGGGAACAAAGCATCGACCGCGAGCGAGGTTGATGCGTACCTAGCGTTGGAGCACGGCGCTATTAGTCAGGTTTCGCTCCGGGTCGAACAATACCCCGATCTCAAGGGAATCGAGCTGATCGCGGCATTCAATCGTCGTTTGATTAAGCTTGAAAACGAAGTTGCTCTCATTCGGGCAGGGTTCAATGATGCCGTCACCGAGTACCAAACTCGATTGCATTCCTTCCCTGATGTTCTCATTGCCCGGACGTTTGGCTTTCAGCCGCTGGACAGGTTAAGTTTTGCTGACAAAGCACATCGCGTTCCCAGTGTCATGAGCGTAAGTTCCAATAGCTGAACCCATACTTCTATCTATCGCTGCCTGCTATCGTTCCGATCTATAGTTCCAGCCTGCGCAACTCATTTCACGATGTGATACCGGCACTGTCCATTCTCACCAGAAATGATCATTATCCGGCGATACGCGATAGTTTTGCCGCCGATCAAGGGAATCCGTATGATCAAGGCATTCAAAAACGGATAGCTGCTATGTACGACTACCTTATAAAGAACGCAACGATTATTGATGGGCTGGGCGACAAACCTTACAGCGGAGATGTAGCCATAGAAGATGGCAAGATAGCCGCGCTGGGTAAAGTAGACGGCAGTGCTAAAGAAACAGTCAATGCTGACGGAGCCTACGCGACGCCTGGCTGGGTTGATGTCCACACTCACTTTGATGGTCAGGTCAGTTGGGACGATAAGATTGATCCATCGTTTAGCCATGGCGTGACGAGTGTAGTGATGGGTAACTGTGGCGTTGGATTTGCCCCATGCCCTCCTGGCGGTGAGCGGGGAATGATTGAGCTGATGGAAGGGGTCGAAGATATCCCCGGTACAGCGCTGTTCGAGGGTATTGAATGGGGTAAATGGGAAACTTTTCCTGAGTACATTGATTACCTTGGAACGAAACAATACACACTCGATGTTGGTACACAGATTCCGCACAGTGCCGTACGTAACTACGTGATGGGTGAGCGCGCGCTGCGCCATGAAGATGCGACCAGTGATGATCTTGAGGCAATGAGCAAAATCGTTATCGAAGGGCTCAATGCAGGTGCGCTGGGGTTCTCGACTTCGCGAACTATCGGACACCGGTCAATACTAGGTGAGCCGATTCCCGGCACCTTCGCCGAAAAAGCAGAATTACTGGCTATCGGTCGGGCGATGAAGGAAGTTAACAAGGGTGTATTTCAGGCAGTGCCTGCGGGTGTGGTGGGCGATATTGCCGGGCCTGAAAAGTGGACGACGGAGCAGGAAGTAGAGTTGTTTGCAGAAATTGCGAGAGAAAGCGGGCGGGTCTGTACGTTCACGCTTGCCCAGAATGGCAATCGACCTGACCAGTGGCGCAACTGCCTCGACATTGTTGAAAAGGCGAATGCTGAGGGCGTTGCCATTACCCCACAGATTGCAACGCGTCCGATCGGGTTTGTAACCAGCATCCAAACGTACCATATGTTCCAGCGTCGTGAGACTTTTCTGAAACTCTCTGGCCTGCCACTCCCGCAGTTACTGGCAGAACTGAAGAAACCGGACGTCAAGGCTGCCATCCTTGCGGACAAAGATATCCCGCCAACTGAACCGGGTGCCATGGCAAATATTTTCGGAATGATGGCAATGGCAGCGCCGATGATGTTCCCGATTGAAATGCCAATTAACTATGAGCCAGAAGCGTCGGGCAATATGGGTGCGCTTGCGGCAGCTGCGGGAAAAGACATTAATGAATTTATGTACGACTACCTGACTGCCGGCGAGGGTGGTCAGTTCGCCATTCTGCTGGGTGCAAATTTTGTGGACGGCAGTTTTAGTGTGATGGAAGACATGATCATGCACCCCAACACCACGATTGGTCTTTCTGATGCGGGCGCCCATGTAAACCTGATATTTGATGCTGTCGGTCCTACCTATCAGTTAACCCACTGGGTAAGAGATAGAACCCGAGGAGACCGGATGCCGATCGAGCTTATGGTCCGAAAACAAACTCATACCAATGCACAACTATTTGGCATGACTGACCGCGGCAGCCTGCAGGTGGGCAAGCGCGCAGATTTGAATTTGTTTGATCTTGATCGTTTAGGCCTTGGCAGGCTAGAGGTGCATCACGATATGCCAGCAGGAGGAAGCAGGATTCTGCAGTCAGCGGAAGGCTACCTGAATACCTTTGTCGCCGGTGTTAAGACACGTGAAAATGATCAGGATACCGGCGCGCGCCCCGGACGCGTTATTCGGGTTTAAGTAAAACAAGTTAAGGAATCGAATCTAATGTCGGATATTGAAGCGAAAATAAGAAGTGCCTGGATAGGTCGTATTTCTGGTTGCCAATTGGGTAAACCCATCGAGCGGATGTCGATGCGCGACGGATACTCTGCGTTAAACGATTACCTGTCCGACGCGGGTCCGTTGCCGCTTCGAGATTATGTGGGCTACAAGGAAGGCTATGACATCCAGAAAGAGTGTTGTCACGGTTTCCTCACCCGGAGTGAGCCTGACGATGACATTAACTATAGTTTTCTCGCCCTGCTCATGCTTGAGGAGCACGGCAGGGAACTGTCAACCAGTGATGTTGCTCGTGCCTGGTTGAAGCGCTTACCCGCGGCTCAGACTTTTACCGCTGAGCGGGCAGCCTACAAAGTTCTAATGGAGAGAGGGAAAGAATGGTTCCCTGAGACCGGCAATGCGGGGTTCGATCTTTTGGCGTGTTCCGATAATCCTTACAACGACTGGATTGGGGCGCAAATCAGGGCAGATGTTTACGG
>Ga0206679_10003319_pt1 | contig 12419 bp, 11 predicted proteins | sample M110012015metaG_FD_155464 | JGI IMG/M metagenome (GOLD analysis project Ga0206679, IMG submission 155464) | Ammonia-oxidizing marine archaeal communities from Monterey Bay, California, United States - M1 100m 12015 | ecosystem: Environmental > Aquatic > Marine > Intertidal zone | place: USA... | reverse complement strand
CGGTAAAACGACTCTGTCGCATTTGTTTGCTCCTTCAAAGGTTGAGCAAACTCTACATTAAAGTGAGGGACGTTTCGGGGGGCAGGTCAAATGGCAAATAAAAACGAGGGCTTCTTTGGCAGGCTAAAAGCCTCGTTCCGACGTATCGCAACCCGATACGAAAAGGCGTCACGCTACTTCCTGTCGATGACCAAACTGGCGTCGATCAGGCCGTAGATCGGGTTTTATGAGTCGGCTGCCTAGCTTGGCTTTTGTATTTCTGTTCGACAGGTATTCTCTAATGTGGGGATTTGCATCTTTATGGTGAGGGGGGCGCTCTTTCGTTCATCGAACGCAGCAGATTACGAATGACACCGCGCGCTTGGGCACTTTCTGTTAGGGTCGCTGCCGTTCGAGATAGCATCCCGTTCAGTTCGGGGTTATCTGGCAAAGAGGTGTTCGCCACGCGCGCAATGTCGCCGAAAACTGGTGCGGTGTCTTTGACTAGAGCTGCCCAATCTTGGGCCAACCAGGCCGTTTCCAAACTTAAACTCGCTTCGCCAAGATCTGAGAAAAGGTTGTGTGCTTGGTCGAATGCGCCAGATTGACGTTTGGCTTCGGCACGGATCCTGTTGGCTTGCTCAGAGGTGAAGTCGAAGACGGCAGCCTCAGCCTCAAACGGACGGGACAAGGCGAGTGCGATTTCGGCCATGAGAAACTTGGTGTTTGTTGTATCGGCAAGATCCGGGTGCTGCGACAAAATACGCTCTGCTTCGGTTGGAAAGCCAAGCGTAACCAGCCGCGCTGCGACTTGGAAACCAACCGCAGGGGCGACCGCTCCGACAACCGCGGGAATGCGGTCAAATGCGTGGTCAAGAAAGTCGATATCATTTGCATTTTCGGTAAGTAGCGACAGTATCGAAGAGTCTAACTCAGGATCAGACCCGCTCGCATTCGTATCTCTTATCCTGTCCATCGCGGCAAAAGCCGCGCTGAACTGACCAGATTTCCCCAACGCCAGAACATGCGTTCGACGCAACTCGGCCCCAATGGGATCATCGCGCATCTGCAAAGCATACGCTTCAACTAAGGTGGCGATGTTCTCATCAATCGGCGCATCTGCAACCGGATGAGAATCAACGAATTTGATCAACGCTTCTGCGGCTTGTTCATCATTGGATGACACGACATCTGACAACCTTCCACGCGCCTGATCGACCTTACCTTGTGCGAGCTCGATATCAGCTTTAGCAAGGTTCGCGTTTGAAGATAGCGGCATTTCTGTGCGCTCCAGGCTACGCAATGCAGCTTCGGCCATGTCGGTATCGCCGGAGAATAGAAAACGGCGGCTGAGTTCCGGGGCTATAAAGTTGCGCAGATGTATCGGTAGTCTGGCCGCAGCACGCAAGGCTGCCTTGGCGTTGATATTCTTGGTCAGATCGACTTCAGATCGTGCCAATATGGCCCACAGGGCCAGGTCGGAGTCGCACTCAGCAAAGTGATGTAGATAATCTGACGTGTCCGCGTTACCATATTCCATGATATCCGATAGTTCGAGCAAGACTGGGTTCTCGTTCGCCACATCGGGGTGGATCGAAATGATCTGTCGCGCTTCAGCGCCAAATCCAAAGTGTAAGTAGGTGCGTGCCAGTGCTGTGGCTGCTGGAATATTGAGACGATCAAATTCAGAATACAAAGTGTTACGTAGGGTTGCGATCTGTTCCGAAAATAGCTGATCCGAACCCCATGATCCGACATCAGTAAAATCTGCTGCGATGCAGCGCACACCCCGGTTAGTTACCTTCTGGTTCAATCTGTCATCGAGAGGGATGTCTGAGCTGCTGCTGATGCGCAGGTTGTCACTTCTGGGCACTGAAGTTGAGCCGGCCTCGGCGATAACGATTGCTGAAGAGTCAAATATTTGAGGGTCAGCTTGCTGCTTTTCTGGGATCAAAGGCAAATCAATTGGGCGGGTTTTGGGTTGTAACAAACCGCGGGTCGCAGCGGCGCTAACTTGCGCGACGATCTTCTGCTTTGCTTCGGCGAGGCGTGCTTGACTTAGATTGGTCAGTTCTTGCGCAGATGCAGATGATTCGAGCGCCTGAGGGTCGCGTTTTTTTATCAGACCAAAAGAACTGGCCGGCTCGAGAAATGCGGTTGGCACTCTCTTTGGTTTAAGTGCTGGTACGAATGCGTCAAATGTTGGCTTGATTTCCGCCCTTTCCGTATCTTTGGGTTTAATGATTTCGGCACTCACTCCCGGCGCATTCGCAATATCCACCACAACCATTCGGTCACCTTCGGCAAAGGCAGCCGCGGTGCAGTCGCAAGCGAACATTATATCAATTTCACCTGCCATGCTGGTAACACCCGATATATGTGTAGTTTCAATGCGGTCAAAGACGTTCGAAATATCGAACCCGTCCTGATGACCTATCAGACGTATACTTGCAGACTTACCTGAGCTTTTGATTTCCCATTCTGTACCCGTTGGAACATCCAGTACGAGTCTCGAAAAGGTTTCATGCGCACCCGAGCGAACTTTGATTGGCGCCGCAAAGCATGCCGATGCCAAGATTACCAAGAACCCAACGTACAGAGAGAGCCGCATACCCATCATGCCGCATTCTGTTTTGCTGATTTCAAAGCCTCTTCGAGCTCAGAAAAGCTCGGGCGGCGATGTGACGGTGTATTCTGTCTGCCAACCTCAATGCATATGTTCGTCGCATGATTGTGCAAGTTTGCAACGAGCACCTCTCGAATTAGATGGTAAAAATGGCCATCCTCTTCCACAACAGCTTTCACTTTGGCTGCAAAGGGACCAACAAGACCATAGGCCAAAAACACTCCAAGAAAAGTACCGACTAGAGCGCCCCCAATTAGTTTTCCAAGAATTTCAGGGGGTTGATCAATCGAAGCCATTGTTTTGATCACACCAAGAACTGCGGCAACAATGCCCAATGCAGGCAAACCGTCCGCTACTGTCTGCAAAGCGTGGCTTGAATGCAGGGCATGGTGCATGTTGGCGTCAATACGCTTGTCCAGCACCTCTTCAACCTGATGCGGATCGTCGTAGTTCATCGAAGCCGATCGCATTGTGTCGCAGATCAAAGCAGTCGCCTCTTTGTCAGCAACAATCTTTAAGTAGCGTCCAAAAATAGACGAGGTCTCGGGGTTTTCGATGTGCTCTTCGATGCCTACTGGATTCTGCTTCGCCAAGCGGATCAGTTCAAACAAAAGGCAAAGTAAATCCCGATAATCCTCTTGCGCCCACTTCGGTCCTTTGAAAACCTTTCCAAGGTCTTTCATGGTGTGTTTAACCTCAGCCATCGAATTGCTGATCAGGAACGCACCAGCGGCTGCACCAATGATCATAGTCATCTCGAACGGTAGAGATTTGAGAATGATACCCATCTTTCCGCCGGCAGCCAGATAACCGCCAAATACCATCACAAAAATTGTAATGATCCCGATAATGCCGATCATTCGACGATTCCTCAGCTGCTTTGTTTGTTAGTATGTTTTCAGACTACGGTTAAGAAAGCCTGTCGTTGTCTCAGCTTTTTGGTGCGCTTGCGTTACGTCCCGCCAAAATGACACTAATTGTGTAAGCAACTTTAGGATCGAGACCCGACATCACCTTGGCGGCGGAATCAGGGAGCATCCGCGCAATAAAGCCAGCTGCGAATTCCGGTTCCATCGTTTCAAAAAGCGCAGCTGCATCCTTGGGTTTCATGTTCTCGTAAACTGTAGTCAAGCGAGCGATGTCGTCTTCAGAGGCTGTGTTAGCGAGTGTTAGCGTAGCTCCTAATCGCTTCTCGGCAGCTTCCAGTGCATCAAGCCTTCGCTCGATCTCGACCTGTGCCACGTCAAGCGCCTTTCTCCGCATTTCGATGTTGTGTTCTCGAACTTTTATGGCGGCTTCTCTGTTCCGTAGCGCATCAAGTAAGGATTGCATCGCCGTGCGATCATGTTCCTGCGTGGCAGAGTTCGATACAGCAGTAACTGCCTGGGAAAACAAGCCGTCACCACCTTCGATCTCCGCCAAGGCGGCTTCGGCACTTGTTAGCAAGCGAATTCCTGCTGAAGCGATCAACAAACTGGAAATAAGCGCAACAGAGCCGCGCACCCTTGTTTTACGTGTCTTTTTTGACATCAGATGTCTCCGCTCGCACGACGCATGAACATTGGTTCAGAAGGTGGTGTAGTATCAGCCGCAGGTGCAGTGACCGGAGCGTTGATTGGCTCTATTGGCGCTTCGGGAATGTCGTGCATGGCCGCCATTTGAAGCTCTAAGCGTTTGGCCATCTCCTCGGCACGAAGAGTCATATCGCTTAGCGTGTCGGCAGATATTTCTGCTGTTTTTTGTGCAGAAACGAGCGTTTGGCGCAGATCTTCGACCTGCGCAGACAAGACCGCGACCGCACCACCAACACCCTGTTCCAAACTGTTGAATTTTTTGAGTCTGCGGCCAAGGACGGCACAGTAAAACGCGGCGCCAAGAGCCCCTGCTGCGAGTAGAATATCAGCAATCAGTTCCATTTCTCACCTTTAATTGAGCACGAATTCCATGATGAGCAGATCGTTGATGCGACCCGGTCCTGCCACGATTTGCACGCGGCGAAGCATTTGTGCGCGCAACCGCGTCAAAGCAGCTGCGCTTTCGATGTCCTGAATTTCAAGAGCTCTCAGATATCCGTTCAACACGTCGACCACCCGTGGCATCAGCACCTCAACAGCGCTGGCATGCTGTGATGGCACTTCGAGCTGTGCGCGGAACCTCAAGTGGCGGCTGTTGGCCGAAGGGCTCAAAGATATGACTAATGGTTCTACAGGAACAAAAGCGACATCGGGCATTGTTCCGGCCTCATCATGCACTGCAGTTTGTTCTGCATTTGATTCGCCGCCGAAAATTAACCCAGCATACGCGGCATAAAATCCACCACCGCCGCCGATCAAAGCAGCGACAAGCCCAAGTATCAAAGGCAACTTTGATGGCTTTTCGACCGCTTCTTCAGGGGTTACTGCTGCATCAGTCATATTAATTCCGTTCACTGTGTCTAAATCTGTTTTGGCACAGATCAACTAACCGATTGTTAAGGCTGTTCGGTCATTGATGCACAAAGGCCGGGCAGAACGCGCGGTATGACGGAGGCGATTGTGCAGCAGTTACTGAATGTCTGGATGGGGCTGGATATCCGGCGGCAGATCACCGTAGTGGTGGCCACTGTCGCCATGTTTCTCGCAGTTTTGGCGATGTCGCGGATTGTGAGCGCTCCGTCGATGACCCTGCTTTATGCAGGTCTTGAAAATGGTGCCGCGGGGGACGTTGTACGCTCTCTTGAACAGCGTGGTGTGCCGTTTGAGGTGCGTGGCGGTTCAATTTTTGTTCAGGCCAGTGACCGAGATCAATTGCGGATGACCTTGGCCTCGGAAGGATTGCCTGCAAACAGTAGCAGAGGTTACGAACTGCTAGATTCTCTGACTGGGTTTGGAACAACATCGCAGATGTTCGACGCTGCATATTGGCGTGCCAAAGAAGGAGAATTGGCGCGTACGATCGTATCGGGACCGCACATTGCATTGGCGCGAGTCCACATTGCATCCACTGGATCCAACCCCTTCCAACGCAACGTTACGCCGACCGCGTCGGTTGCCGTTACACCAAACGGTGGCGGGCTCACTCCACAACAAGCCAAGGCAATCCGGTTCCTTGTAGCGTCGGCAGTCTCAGGTCTTTCGCCAGAAGATGTGGCCGTTATAGATGCAAATGGTACGCTAATCAGTGCGGTAGACGAGGCTGCTCCGGCGTCTGGTGCAGACGACAAAGCGCAGATACTTCGTGAACGGGTCGAGCGACTGCTAGAAGCGCGGGTAGGCTTTGGCAACGCAATTGTTGAGGTCAGTGTCGACACGGTCACCGAGACTGAGGAAATTCGAGAGCGTAAGTTCGACCCAACAAACCGTGTCGCAATCAGTACCGACACTGAAGAAATCACCAGCAACTCAAACGAAGCAGGTGGTGGCGACGTTACTGTCGCATCCAATCTGCCCGATGGTGACGCGGCAGGTGGAGATACGGCGTCATCGCAAAACACAGAAACGCGCGAGCGAATTAACTATGAGGTGTCCGAGACTGAACGCGCAATCACACGTTCGGCCGGAGCAATCAAGCGTGTGACGGTGGCGGTTTTGGTAAACGATGCTACCGAAAAATCTGCCGACGGAGGCCAGGTGACAACACCGCGCGCAGAAGCGGAGATGGATGATCTCCGCGAACTGGTGGCCTCTGCGGTTGGGTTTGATGAAACGCGCGGTGACATAATCACGATTAAATCGATGGCCCTGCAAACACTAGTCCCTATGGGCACCGAGGTGTCCTCGTCTTTGTTCGACCGGTTCGAACTGGATCTTATGTCTGCGATCCAGATGGCAATTTTGGCGATCGTTGCCATCGTTCTAGGCCTGTTTGTTGTTCGCCCCTTGCTGTCTCGCAATCCTCAAAATGAAGCCCCTCCGGCGGCTCTCCTTCCCGCGACGACTGAGCCGGAATCGGATAATGCGCTAACCGGTGAAGTAAGTGGAGAGCTTGATGATTTTCCTGACCTTCAATTGGATGATAGCTTTTCTGATATGCCTGCGCTCAACTTTGCAAACGTTTCCGGCGATGGCTCCGCCTCTGATGATCCGGTGGATCGATTGCGCGCGATGATCGGAGAGCGCCAAGAGGAGACAGTGGAAATTCTGCGTAGCTGGCTTGAAGAGAGCGAGGAACGCGCATGATTACTGCGTCACATTTATTCGAAGATTTCGGGGGTATACCCAAGCCCACATCAAAAGCACCTTCTTTCAGGATAGAGGAAGTTGAAGACCAGAAACTTGAATCATTCGAGAACGGATACCGGGCAGGGTGGGACGATGCCATAAAAGCCCAAGCGGAAACAAACACTCATGTGTCTTCGGAATTAGCCACAAGTTTGCAGGATGCTTCGTTCGAGTTTCATGAAGTCCGAAACACCCTAAGTGCTGCAGTGCAGGACATTATGGATGAGGTTATGAAGACGATCATGCCTAAGATCGCGCAGACCAGCCTTGGTGCTCATATCCGCGAACAGGTCATCTCGATGACGCGTGGTGCGCTCGACCGATCCATAGAGATTGTGATCGCACCAGACGCTGAAGACGTAGTGCGGACACTTTTTGATACTGACGTTGAGCGACCGTTTCGGTTTGCCATAGACCCACTCTTGTCACCGACGCAGGTGCTATTGCGTGTTGGCGCCGAGGAGCGGGAAATCAATCTGCATGAGACATTGGACGAAGTGTCGAGGACCGTGCAGTCATATTTTGAAACAGAACAAGCGGAGCGTAAGGATGGCTGAATCGCCTGATACACAGACCTTGGCGTCTGATACACATAATCCATTCACTGCTGTCCCGATAGAGATCACCGTTTCAGTTGGGCGCGCGCGCCCTCTTGTAAGAGACCTCGTTATGCTGGGCGCTAATGCCGTATTGACCTTGGATAAGCGCGTTGACGATCCGGTAGATTTATATGTCGGAGACAAGTTGATAGCGCGCGGGACTTTGGAGGAAGCCGAGGGCGAAGACTCGGGGCAACTTGTTGTCAGGCTGATCGAGATCCTGGATGTAAGCGCAGGTGCCTAAATTGGTGAGACTGTTTCTGACAACCTTGTTAATCGCGTTACCAATCGGCGCATTTGCCCAGGATTTATCTATTTCGCTTGGGGATGACGGATCACTGAGTGCGCGAACCTTCCAACTGATCGCCCTGATCACCGTGCTCAGTCTTGCACCCGGTCTGGCCATTATGATCACGTGTTTTCCATTTCTCGTCACGGTCCTGTCGATCCTGCGCCAGGCCATCGGTTTGCAGCAATCTCCACCTAATATGTTGATCGTCAGTCTTGCGCTATTTTTGACCTATTTCGTAATGGAACCGGTATTTACCGAAGCTTGGACGCGTGGTTTGCAACCGCTCACCAATGAAGAGATTGATGCCGAGACAGCCTTTGTCCGCACACTTGAACCATTCCGAGTTTTTATGGTCGCACGATTAGACGCTGATACATTTGCAGCTATGGCCGACTTGCGCCCCGACACTCAAGGATTGCAACTGACAACTGAAGCACCATTGTCTGTCATGATCCCAAGCTTTTTGCTGTCAGAAATCTCGCGCGCTTTCCAGATCGGATTTCTTGTGTTTTTGCCATTTTTGATCATCGACTTGGTCGCTGCAGCTATTTTGATGAGTATGGGCATGATGATGGTGCCCCCTGCGATCGTGTCTTTGCCATTCAAGCTCGCCTTTTTTGTTATTGCAGACGGGTGGAGCCTGATCGCTGGCAGCCTCGTACGAAGCTATTTCTAGTCATGCGTTAGTTTATCACATCTGGGGTATTATGTGCCATCTATGCTAACATACTCGTGTCGACTTCACTGAAGCTGGCGAAAACCGCCACTCGGCAAACGTGTTCAATACCCAGCCGGCGAATAATTCACATCACCCTTAGGTGTACTAATTTTTTCGATCAATCGGCCATGAAAAGCTATGGAAGAGTGAGAAGGATGGCTGCCCCCGGCTGCGGTCCCCTCGAGGATATCCGAAGCCAAAAGAACGTAATAAAAGATTAACGTAAAATGAATTCGCACATGGAGCTGTACGGTCGGGGACGCCGTTGACCGCATCAAAAGACGAACCACTTCTATTTTATGAGGCACCAAACCCAGTGCTCGTCGTGCTTTTTCACCCTAAATACATTACGGCAGGCTGGGCAGCCTCGAAATCAATTGTCAGCTTTCAGCATACCCTTTTCTTTCAATTGTGCGTAGCATTCATCCAGCGCTTTTCGTGCGCGAGCGCCCATTTCGATAATGTCGTCCTGGCTAATCACCAGTGGGGGAGAAATGACCATTCTGTCGTAGACATGACGCATAATCAGATTGTTGGCAAAGCTTCGTTCTCGGCACATGAAGCCAGCAGTGCCTGCATCCATTGCGAATTTGGCACGGCTGTCTTTATGCGGCGTTAGAGCCAACGAGCCCATCATGCCAATCATTTTTGTCTCGCCTACGAGCGGATGATCACCCAGCCCATGCCACATTTCTGCGAGAGCAGGGGCGGCCACCTCTCGGACATGATCGACAATGTGTTCATCTTCAAGGATACGCAAGTTCTCTAGTGCGACGGCTGCGGCGACTGGGTGGCCTGAATAGGTATAACCGTGGTTGAATTCGTCGGATCCGATGACCTCGGCCACTTCGTCACATACGACCGACCCGCCGATTGGCTGATATCCAGAGCTGAGGCCCTTGGCGATGGTCATGATGTGCGGCTTGATCCCAAGTGTCTGAGAGCCGAACCAGTTCCCGGTGCGGCCAAAGCCGCAGATGACCTCATCCGCGATCAGCAGGATTTCGTATTTATCGCAGATGCGTCGAATTTCTGGCCAATAGGTGGTGGGCGGAATGATTACTCCACCTGCGCCCTGAATAGGTTCGGCGATGAAAGCTGCTACGCGGTCCTCGCCCAGGTCAAGAATCGCCTGTTCCAATTCTCTTGCGCGCGTCAGTCCAAAATCTTCGGGGGTCATATCGCCGCCTTCGGACCACCAGTTGGGCTGGTTGATGTGATGGATGTCCGGAATTGGCATGCCGCCCTGCGCATGCATTGGGGTCATACCGCCCAGTGATCCGGACCCAACTGACGAGCCATGATAGGCGTTTTTGCGGCTAATGATGATGGACTTTTCTGGCTGACCCTTAGTCGCCCAATAGGTGCGCACCATGCGAATGTTGGTATCATTTGCTTCTGAACCTGATCCAGCGAAAAAGACGTGGTTCAGATCACCTGGCGCCAGTTCCGCAATTTTTTGTGCAAGAGCGATTGCAGGAACGTGGGTCGTTTGGAAAAAGGTGTTGTAATAGGGCAGTTCGCGCATCTGACGTGCCGCAACGTCAGCTAACTCGTTCCGCCCATAGCCGATGTTCACGCACCACAGGCCGGCCATGCCGTCTAGGATTTTGTTGCCTTCGCTATCATGCAGATACACGCCTTTGGCCCGAGTGATAATTCGCGCGCCCTTCTTGGCCAATTCGCCACCGGCGGTGAAGGGGTGCATGTGGTGCGCCGAATCCAGCGCTTGCAGTTCGGACGTAGGCAGGTGGTTGGTGATTGCAGGCATGAAAACCTCTTATGTTTGAACATTTCGAGAATATGTGCATCCCGCGTGGCGTCAATGATGTACCGCCGATGTTGCTGGACGGCGGGCACAAAACTTGATTTCATGATGTTGGATCCGGAAATACCGGGTGTGATACAGGAGTACACCATGAAAAAGATGATGTTGAGCACCGTTGCGACCGTTGCCCTAGTGGGTGCGGCGCTGGCAGATGAGGTGCGCGTTTATAACTGGTCGGATTACATCGACGAAGATTTGTTGACCAAGTTCGAACAAGAGACCGGCCTAAAATTGATCTATGACGTTTTTGACAGCAATGAAGTGTTGGAAACAAAGATGCTGGCGGGATCATCGGGCTATGACATCGTGGTGCCGTCGGGCACGTTTCTGCAACGTCAGATCAGTGCAGGCGCTTTCCAAAAGCTTGATTCAGACCAGTTGCCCAACGCTAAAAACCTATGGGATGTCGTCGAAGCCCGAACAGCGCAATATGATCCCGATAATGCCTATTCGATTAATTATATGTGGGGCACGACAGGCATTGGCGTGAATGTTGGCAAGGTTCAGGAAATTCTTGGCGAAGACGCACCGATGGGATCGCTTGAACTGGTCTTCAATCCAGCGAACATGGAAAAGCTGCAGGCCTGTGGTGTGCATTTCCTCGACGCACCTACCGAGATGATCCCCGCCGCACTAAAGTTTATTGGCGAGGACCCTGATAGCCATGATCCGGATGTGCTGGCCAAAGCCGAACCCATCCTGGCGGCCGTCGCACCATATGTCCAAAAGTTCCACAGCTCTGAGTACATTAATGCACTGGCCAATGGTGATATTTGCGTAGCGTTCGGCTGGTCCGGCGATATCCTTCAAGCGCGTGATCGCGCAGCAGAAGCGGAAAATGGCGTTGAAGTTGCCTATAATGCACCCAGTGAAGGTGCATTGATGTGGTTCGATCAGATGGCGATCCCGGCGGACGCGCCTAATTCGGAAGGGGCGCATCAGTTCCTGAACTTCATAATGGATGCACAAAACATGGCTCAGGCGTCTAACTATGTCTATTACGCCAATGGAAACGCGGCCAGTCAGGAATTCCTCGAAGAGGATGTGATAGGCGATCCTGCCATTTATCCGGACGCAGCGACGCTGGAAAACCTGTACACCACTACGCCATACCCGGCGCGCGTTCAGCGAACGGTGACGCGCATGTGGACCAAGATCAAATCGGGCACCTGAACTTCGGTTGACAGGGCGCGGGGATCCTTTCGCGCCCTAATTAATTTTGTACGGATTATGCCTGTGGTAGATAGTGTTTTCGCCCCCTGGGACGACTCGGATCAAAAGCCGCTGATCCGCTTTCGCAATGTAACGAAGCGTTTCGGTGATTTTACCGCAATTGATAACCTGACCCTGGATATTTTCGCGCAAGAGTTTTTTGCCCTTCTGGGTCCTTCTGGTTGTGGCAAAACAACGATGATGCGCATGCTGGCGGGTTTCGAAAACCCGACCAAAGGTGCCATCGAATTGGCCGGCCAAGATATCGCGGGTGTACCGCCAAATAAACGGGCGGTGAACATGATGTTCCAGTCCTATGCCCTTTTTCCGCATCTGACGGTGCAGGACAATATTGCATTTGGATTGCGTAGAGAAAGCCGCGATTCTAATTTCATTAGCGAGCGCGTGAGCGAAATGCTCAAACTCACTAGACTTGAAAAATTTGCCCGGCGCAAACCGCATCAAATTTCGGGTGGGCAACGGCAACGGGTTGCGCTGGCACGGTCGCTGGCCAAGGCCCCAAAGCTGCTGTTGTTGGATGAGCCTCTGGGCGCGTTGGATGCCAAGCTACGCGAGGCGACGCAGTTCGAATTGATGGACATTCAAGAAAAGACTGGCACGACATTTGTCATTGTGACCCACGATCAGGAAGAGGCGATGACGGTTGCAAGCCGCGTGGCTGTGATGGACGAAGGTCGGATCATGCAGGTGGCGACCCCCGAAAAAATTTATGAGGCCCCCAACAGTGTCTACGTCGCAGACTTCATCGGTGACGTGAATATTATCCCTGGCACCGCAAAGGCTGCCGGGCCGGACCACTACGAGATTGATTGGGCCGAGGGGCGCGAACCGTTGCACGCGATCAGCAAAAAAGATTTTGCAGAAGGACAATCCTGCCATCTCGCGATCAGGCCTGAAAAAGTGGCTATCCATGCGGAACATCCTGCTGCTGACAATGCGGTTTTG